>Ga0209208_10004021_pt1 | contig 20970 bp, 15 predicted proteins | sample S1TSphfallax_3_FD_187694 | JGI IMG/M metagenome (GOLD analysis project Ga0209208, IMG submission 187694) | Host-associated microbial communities from peat moss isolated from Minnesota, USA - S1T2_Fd - Sphagnum fallax MG (SPAdes) (version 2) | ecosystem: Host-associated > Plants > Peat moss >...
ATTTAGGAATAGAAAGTCACGAGACATTTCAAACAATGTTGGCCAATTCTTGGTTTTTAGAAAATCCATTGGGTCAAGGTTAAAAGCTTTTTGTAATATGGAATACTTGGTAATTTTGAGTTTAAAAATATTCTTAAAAAAAAAAACTCTTTAGTTTCAAGGCGAGGTCAAATTTTCTTGACCAATCCAATTAGTACATGTACTTCAACTTGAGTCTAAAATCTAGTTTTCATTAAACATTTGAGTTAGAATTTTTTATTGAGTTTTGAATTAGAAAATTGATTCAAATTCAATATTTCTTGCTTCTTAGGTCTAAAAATTACAAAATCACCACCATAACATCCTACTCATTGAAAGCTTTTCAACAATAGCAAAAATGTGCCTTATTTTCTAATTTTAAATCATGAATTTATTGAAATTTCAATTGTTCAATGATCAATAATTCTTGCAGTATAGTCTATACATTATGAAACCACCTTGATGCACTCTTACCTATTGAACACTTTCAAATAGTACCAAGAGCATGCAAAAAGCACTATGGTTTGGGAGATGTCAATGGGACAAGATAAAACAAATAAAGTATTTAAAAAATAATTTGAAATTAGGAAAATAGTCCAAAATTAATTCTTGCACAAATTTGTCATTTTACATAGGCAAATTCTGAAGTATTGAAGACTATTTACTAACTAGGACTTATGGGGAATTAATATATGATGCGTTATCAGTAATCAGATCCTATTACAAAACAATCTAGTGTTATTAAGGCATCGGGTGAAACTGGGAACATACCCTAATCTTGGCTCTTGCACGATATAGTTACCTTATAAATGTGAATTTGAAAGTATTAATGAGTACTTGCTAACTCGGTGTTAGATTGATGCCAAAAAGACATAGTTGCATAGACCCTTGAACTGATTTACATGCAAATATTAGGCATTAACACAATGTTACACTTGAGAACATGGTATGTGCATGCTTCCTACACAGTATAAACAAGTTTAGAAGCCAATTACAAGCAATTAAGAATATTGATAGGATAAAAAATAAGAGAAAAGTGTTGACAACATGTGTAGCCTAGTAGCAAAATCTATGGATATTTCAAAAAAGTGTTTTAACCTATGTACCTAGCTTGTAGCCTCACAACAATGAAACAAGCACAAAGAGACCAAAATAAACACGGTATCAATTCCACCAAATTGAAATTCACATTCCCTTGACCTGTAAACATCAAACTTGTATCCTAAGAGAACAAAAATTTCATTAAATGAGAAAACATAAGAAGCAAAGCAACCAATGGAATTGAAATGTGTCAGACTTGAATGTTGAGATTGACATACATGTCCAAGAGCAATCTAGTCCATCATAAACTTCTACCTCCGCAGAAGTTCAACTAAACTTGGTCATTGATGCAAAGAAAAAGAAATGGCACTTGTTTCCTTTCCACAAAAGCTGACATATACCTTTTCCACTTGCTAGTAGTTCATTTGTCCACCACATCCACCATTTGACCAGAGTACACAGTTTCTCAACATGACCAATAATGGTCTGTGGCTCAATATCAGTGTTGGGCAGGTATTTGATTACACCAATTCCAGTTTTACAATTCATAACCACTTTTGTCAATTATGAGAAAGAATTCTCTTTTGTTCTGATCAGCCTCACCATATGAACAATCTTCAATGGGTGCAATTAGCTCACAATGCAAGCCTCTTGCATTGGAGTCACTTTGATAATAGTAAGAAAATATTGAAGATAAATGAAACTTTCATTGAAGTTGTACTGTCTTGAAGCTAAGTCCGCCTCAGATGATTGGGGCACAAGAAAAGCTTTGCACAAGAAAACCTGGTAGACTCTCAAAATTGGCATAGCCCTGTACAATTTTACTACTCTTGGGTGGTCAGTGTAATCTGTTGGGATTCATAAAATGGGGCACTGTAATTTGCAACTGAGAGAGATAGCAAAAAATTGTCAAAATTGTTTCAGACTTTAACAACAAATGGTTAGTTAGCCCCTGCAGAACACAAGACACAACAATATGGCAACCAAACAGATAACAGACAACCAAATCTTCATATTCATTCCCCATGGATTGCAATGTTCCTTGCTGTAAGCCAATGGAAAAAACAGTCCACCAAGCTCCTAGCTCCTCACTAAACATGTCTGTAGTTACTCTCTTCTGCTGCACCAGCGACAAAATAAGCCTAGGAGTAACGACAGAAAAATGATGAAAAATTGGGCTATCTAAGGCCCCTCTAAAATGGCAAATGAGGACCAGTTCTTCTGGTAATCATGTGCTATATCCGGACATGTGGAAGAGATTATGAGGCTAGGGTCTTAGGCAAATGCAACTGGCCACCCCACCAACACTGGAACCCTTGATTACAGTAGTTGAAGTATCCCATAACTATCCTTTGTCCTACAGGACAGCCAGGAACTCTCAGTGCAACAGAAAGCCCCAGTGCAACAACCCATTGAGGCCAGCATGAATTTAAAAACTGGCAAGAACTAGTCAAAATTTCCGAGAAATGTGAAGTCAAGGCAGAAAAAGCAAAATACTCTTCAAAATACAGCCTTTCCACCTTCAGAGATTGACCTCTCTACATCTGCAGCCAGCACATGCACCCCTGCCAAAGGATAACTTGGTAGACAGGGCCCCATACTTGTAAAATTTCACCCACGCAGGTAGAAAAGCATCTGCTCATGGAACCCACTGAAGGCTAGTGCAATGAGAGTGTCTGAGAATTGGTAAAAATGTGAGCTTGATTGCACACTAATGACAATCACCCCAGTCTAAGCTGCAAAACCATGTGTTTCCACTAATGGAGTCTCATTGTCTGCTATCCTCCTCTTGTCCCCCAGCCTGGCATTTTTTTTTTCAGAGAAGTAGGAAAGACAAGAGAAGGATGACATTCAATATGGGTTCCGTCTGAAACAGCAAGGCTAGCATGTTTTTGCCACTGGAGCCATATTATCCACCTGGAAGAGCATTGATGTCAGCCCGCTGGACCTCCGCAGATGGCTGTGAACTTGTCCAAGCCCCCATAGATTGGTACATGCCCATACTTGGGCTTGTCTGCCCTCCAGACTGACTGCTGGGAGCTGATGCTCCAACTCCTTGATACCCTCCTGCCCCATTGATACATCATCAGAGCATACCCATGAGATCCTTGGCACAGCAGATGGATGCCTCATGATGACTCCCCAACCAACTCAGAAAAATTAGTCCCTTGGCCTAAGTCGATATCTCCTTACATTGAAGCCTCTTCAACCAGTAGTCAATGCTATGAAGTAAGAACTAAGAACCATTTCTTAACCTACCCTAAAAGTTTCAAAACTTTGAACATATGACTTAACAACATACCAAATTGCAACAAAATCATGTTCCTCATATCCTTCTGGACAACACACAGACTTGCAAAGAGGATGACCATGGGCAGAAGAAGATATAGTCAATGACTACTAAGAGAGCTGAACCAGACCTGGTGTTGGAAGTTTAGGTGGTCTTGGGGTTCCAGATGAAGTAGCAACCCCAGATCCAGATGCTGGTGACAACCCAACAAAGGCTTCTTGCTCAACTCTAGGCTTTGAGATGCTTTTACCAGGATCAGAAATAAATGTGCCAACTACAACCTGCATTAACAGCAACAGAAAGAGTGATTTCCCGTGCTGGTCTATTTGCTGTATCAGGGCACAAAAAAAAAGGCAACTTGGGAATCAAATTCATTTCTAGAAATCATAATTCAATTGACTGACTTACACAGATAGAAAAGTCCAGTTACATGGAAACAGAAATTGGGGTACTCCACAATGAGACTAAGGCAAGCACAGTTTTATACATACAGCTACCCCAACTGCAAGCATTCTCATCCACCTGCCTAGATACCTGTATAGGGGAAGCTGCAACAAGGAGGCCTGCAACACTGCCCCCGATGACACGGCCGTCAGTTGCTGCCAAAGAAACACTGAGCCCACCTGTTCGCTGTCGAGCTCCACCTCCAGTGTCTTGTAGAAGATATGAGCCTGACAAAGAGAGAATTTCATACCGACCCTGCCAGCACAATGGAATATCACTTCTTGATGTAAGTGCAGACACAACAATTACCTGTTACAAAAATGGTAGCATGAATTCCAAGAGCACAAGGGAAAAATCTGATGGAATTGCACAGACCAATTGGCATCAAGCTCTATCTATGTCTTCCAGCACGACATGTACACAAATACATAATCTTTATCTGTAATTGAGCAAGTAGTCATCTAGCTACCTGTTGAAAAAAGAGGTTTCAAATGAGATATCCAACAATATTATGAGTCAGGACTAGTTGATGTGCCTAATACAAATGGGAAAGGGCTTCAACATTGTGCTTGTGGCTATTTTTTGTGAAGATGGAAATGGTTTTCACAAATGTTTCCCAGAAGGTGTATCTCCTGCATGTACAATACCTCATAGGTGACAGTGCCTCCTGATGAGGATTGCTGGCGTAGTGTGACATTGGAGATGGCACCAGTCGCGGACATAACACAAACTGCTCGTGGTCCATGCTGTACAAACGACATAATCCTTGAAGCAACATCCTGCAGGTGCTTGTGAATCAACTTAGTCACTATTTTAATAAGTTTAGACACATGACAGCAGATGCAGCTATAGTATTGAAAGCATTCAAACTTACTGCCTAAAAGTCTAACAAACCTGAAAGGAATATAAAATACTAACCTCCCCAGCTGCAATTGTTATGATATGAGGTGTGAAGCCTTGGCCAGCTGAACCTGCCAGCACCACCCCTGGTTGGGAGAATTGGGCATCAGCATAAGAGCAGTGTGAGCTTCCAAGCATCAGTCAACCTTAAAATTCTTGAATGACAAGTTAGCCAGTGCAAAAACTGTAAATCAGAAACATTATCAACTGCTGGCAACAGAGCTCTTGCTCAGTTGTACAGACACTGGCATCACATTACAGTATCCTGCATTACATTACCTTATTCATGCAGGAAACAGAACCAATCAACACAGAAGGAACAGCAACATTACAATTTACTAAAGCCAGGTACATACCAAGGGCTGCCAACTGCTGCTTCTTGCCTGAACCTGGAGGTCGACCTCTACTTCGCCTCTCTGAGGGGGTTGATGGTGATCCAGCCACTAGTGGGGATGATCCAGAAAGTGGAGTAGCAAGTGGAATTATATTACCTTCAGCATCAGTACCAGTATACTTGCGAGGTCTTCCCCTCTTTCGCTTTACAGGCTCACTCCCACCCAAGGGCCCTCCACTCATGCTTCCACTCATTCCTGTGCCAGGAGGCATAGTCATGCCTGGAACAGCACCAGAGGGCCCGCTTTCCATTGAAGGACTGGTAGTTCCAAGGGTCATCCCTGAAATAGAGGTCACTGGCCGTGTGGCAGCTGGTGCATGCAGGCCTTGTGGTGAGCCTGTGGCACCCATGCCACCACCTGGGGGGGTTCCCATTCCTGCACTCCGTGGCTGCATAATGCCATAGGGGACCTGCACAACCAATACTAGACAATGCTCATGGTGTTTCAACTATGCACAATGTGTAGTCTCATCAGCTCCCAAGCCTACCACAATCCTTCACAAGATTCTTCAAGGACTGGAGAGAAATGCCATCCCTGTGAGCTATGCCATGACTTGTGAGGAAGATATGACATTGGATAAGACAAGAATCCAGAAGACATACCAGAAAAAAATAGGACCCAACTACACAGTTTTTCAACCTATGCAGAAACTGCAAGTGCTAGACCACCCAACAATTCACTGCTGGTCTGGATATATAAAGATAGATCAAGCACTGAATACTAAACAGGAGTATGAAACAACATGTCTTCTTCTTCCTCCCCTTAAGCTGTAATGGAACAGAAGGTAAATTGACTGACCCTTCATCATGCTTCAGATAGCTGAGTTGCTTTGATGAACACCACAACAACTACTAGTGTTAATACTATGCAAAAGAAGGCACCTCAAAAACCATGTGGAAAACAGGGACTGGTCATGAAGAAACGGAAAAGCACACAAAGCTCAGGGGGGGTTGGATGATTTACTAGGGCTTTAGGGCAATGCTGCCCAACTGGCATGGGACTGGATGGAACAGTCTTAAGACTCATACCTGCATGCTACCACCGGGTCCAGCACCCGCTGCTTCCCTGCCTTCCATGCATAGACTCGCTAGCTATCCTTCTGTGTTTCTCTTGTGTTGACCCCCCAGTCTCTTTCTCCTATCCCTGGCTGGCGTTGTGGCTACAAGACTCCTATGTTACTGCCTCGTTGGCCGGGTGATAATACTCCTGTACAGATGAAAACGGGGGTAATGGTGGGTGGGTGGCCCAAAGTCAGTGCTCTCTCTGTCTGGCCTTTAACAACTGCAGAGATCCTTCTCTGCGTCTTTCCAAGTTGGTATAATAACCTGCTTGAAAGACATATAGTATAAAGAACAAGGGATGGAGCCCTAAAGCTCTCAGTACAATGCAATGCTCTCAAAGTTAGAATTGTTTCTTCTTTTTCTTTCCAATTTTTTTTTATCGTGGCCAAGACTTGGGAGAAGCACTCTTGTGACCTATAGCTGAAGGAAAGGACCCTAGAAAAAACAGAGCTTATTTTATTTCCTGCCTGCTGCTGGTGCTGCACAAGGAGAACTGACTGCTACTGTGCTACATGAGCTTCCTCAACCTGATTCTCACAGAAAGACGGAATCACAGGGGGCACCCATTACCCAAAATTCCCTACATAAGACATCTAATCTCACCATGACTTCGGGCACCTGCTGAAAAACCAGAGAACTTCATCATGAACCACAGCGAGTTTGTGCAGATGGACTCTACCTCTTGTTGGTAAAGCACAGGAGGAAATAGCAGCACCAGCTCTGGACTTGCACTTCCACACTTCGCCCTATCTGTGGGGCAACACTTCAAGGACGACCCAACCAACAGAAGAAGAAGTTCATCAGCATCGGTACTGTTGCGCCATCATATCGCCACTTTTCGTTTGGGTGTTTTTCTTATGACGACCGATTGTTTTCTCTCGCAAACGGCTTCCAAATTGGTGGGAATGCAAAAGTGCGCTTCTTCTTAGACCCAAGATCTTGTTGTTCTCAGCTAGCGACAAAAACAAAGTAGTACTAGTAGTAGTAGTAGGCAGCAGCATCAGCATGCACCACCCTTCTTGTTGTTGTTCTTCCCGCAAAGACCCCCCGCATTACCTTAGTTTGCTTTGTTGTCCCCACATTTTTTTCGTTGTATGGCTTGTCTTATCTTGTGTTCCTAGCCCTGTATCATCCTCCTCACCCAAACGGATAATGCATTCCTCAGACACCAAAGAAATGCTCACACCCAAATACACTCCTCTACAATCAAACAATCATGCTTTCTTTCGTTCTTTCACCTCTCTTGTCTGTCTGTCTGCTTGCTTGCTTCCTTCGTTGAGCATCACAGGAACGTACTGTGATGGTTTTGGGTATGTCAACTCAACCCTCACAATTCCTTTTCCTTCAAAGCAAAATACCGACCACCTAACTACCAGACATGCAATTCACCTCTCCTTCTAGCCACTAGCCCCCCCGCAGCAACAAAGCCTGCTCACCAACACCATGGCCAGAACAACTCTTGTATTCCGCTCTGCACCGCTTCTTCCTGAGACCTCTCTCGCTTGAGCAGCTCAAGGAAGCCCAGAAAAAAAAGCACCCACCACCAGCCACACTCACCAAAAGCCACTTCCGAGATAAAGAGGGTCTGGGAATCCACCAAAGCTCCCCCACCCAAGGAAAAAAAACCTCTCCAAATCCAAATCCACAATAGCTTCAAACCCAACACATCCTCCAACAACCCTACTCAAAGAAGCAAACAAACGAAAAACCGAAACAAGATTATCGAAAAGAAAGAAAATAAACTCGAAAGCAAGCTCAAAAAGCCTTTCAAGCTGATGCTATTATTCTCTGCGCAATGCACTACCTAACCCCGAAATCGCACACACAAAAATCCATCTTGCGAAAAAAATAAAATCTAAAAGCAACAACAACAAAGCTAATGATGAGGATGATGATGATGATGCACCATTCACCCTTCCTTTTAGAACAATTCCCCACAACAAGAAGCAAACAAACAAATAAACAAATGACCGTTCTTTTCTCCTCCCTTCCTCAACAAGAGCAAACTTTGGAACCTTTTGTTTGCCCCCCAAGTGCAAATCAGGTTGAATAGTGGCCGATTTTGTTCTATTTAGCCTCAATATTTGCAACCCATGATAGACAATAAAAACACTGCTACGAGCCACAACAACAGCAACGAAAATCTCCACCAAAATTGCCAAAAAAACAACACGCGCACCAGCGCGCGCGCGCGCTCACACAAGCACACACACAAAACTCTCTTTCTGTCTCTTGTTCTCTCTCTCTCTCTTTCTTTCTGTATTTCTTTCTTTCTTTCTTTCTGTGTTTGTCTTTCTCGGCGCAGAAAGAAAGAAAATGCAATGCCCAGAAACACGACACCACTGCGGTAATTAAATAAAAAAATTTGATGGAAGGAAGGAATGAATGGTGGTGTGTTAAGAAAAATTGAAAGAAAAAACACTACCTACCTACCCACTTCATTCAGTGGTGCTACAATTTACCTACCTACCTACCTGTTGAAAATGAGCCAAACTCACTTCCTTCCGGGCAGGGTTTTTTTTTAAAAAATTCATTTTGTGATGTAGCGAAACAGGCAATCATTCACAGGAAGATTTAGCCAAATTTAGCTATAGATTTGATATGAAAGTCATTCAGAAATAATTTCTTTCATATTTTTGGCTACCTGCTTAAACCGGCTGTTAAAATATGGCGAATTAGTGGCAATCCTTTGTAAGAGTCAAAATCATATTTTTCACATTAAAAGTACACACTGCCACATTCATTCATCTTGCTTTGTGAGTTTGTTTTTTTCATTTTTGGTCCTGGGAGATAAAAACACACCAAAAAAAAATCCCTCTTTCAACTTTCACCTATTCATAATTTATGGTGGTGGGTAGTTAACAAAAAACAAAAAAAGACTATGTACCTTCTAGGTACCTCTGCCAAAAGCATAATTGACCCCCCAAAAAAAAACTGGGCATTAGTTTTTCGATGATTTCACCTGATATTCCTACAAATTTGAAAAAGTGGATTTTCTCTCTTTTTCACAAATACAACTGACTATATACACATTGGAAACCCCCCCCCTACCCCCAAATGCATTGTTTTTCACAAAATTCAAATGTATACCTATAAATATGTCCTTGACCAAAGTGACAAAATATTCACGTTATGTATCTGACAAAGCGAGCAGGCAAGCAAGCCAGCCCTTTGTGAGTGAGTTCAACTCATTTTGTATTTTTTAAAAAATTCAATTTTCATGAATAAAAAAACTTAAATCTGAAACAATAGAAAATCATTGACAAATTTTGACGACTAGGCTAGGTAAAAGGTATGTATGTATGCATTCCATCCCCACAATGGTGCAATTTCTACAAATTAAGTATTTTTTTCAAAAATTTGACGAAGTGAATTTTCTCATTAATTCAATGTTTAGGGCTTTTCCACATTGTCCGCCCGCACCAAGAAGCCTGAATTTCTGTGGCGGTAAAAAAAATTTAAGGAAGCCCACTACAAGGTAAATCGTCCGTAGCTTGAACATACCTATGCTAACTAAGTAGGCTATCTAGTGAGGACCGTTACTTACTACCTACCTATACACGTAGCAAATATGATTATTATTATTTATTATAATTAATAAAAGCATGGCAAGTGAAGTTAGGGTTGTTGTAGCCTAGGTTGACAACTAAGAAGATCTCATAGGGGGTCCGTTTTTCTAAATAATTATCTTGGGGTGGGGCTGGCGGGGGAGAGGGGGATTGTAGGGTCGGAACTTTGCATTGAAATCTAGTTATCTTAACCCTTAACTAACCCTAATCTAAACCCCACCCTTCCCTCCTTCCCCCCCTTTGATATAGATTTGCCAGGCACTCACCAGCACACCATGCAAAGAATGGATGGTGTATGGAAGCTAACCATAGTGGTTAGCTATGTACTAATCACCCACATGCATCTACCTACTAGTGGTCATCAAGTGCCTTACCCACTTACATGCCTACATTACGACAGCTTACATTCCCTACATTCACTTTCATTACCCACTTACACCGGTAGTTAGTTACTTAGGTAGGAGAGGCTGAAAACAAAAGGGTTTGCAGGATAAGTTACCATGGTTGAACCCTGGTAACTCAGTTAATGGTTCATCCAGAACTAAGTCATCAATGTGGGTTTCCGCTTTCCACTATATAGTGCACACTCTGCGAATGGATGGGTGATGGATGGGTAACATAAACATCCAATCCAAGCCAATGAGGGATGTCTTGCCCCTAGGAAATAATTGAATCTTCAAATGCAAGGCTTCTCATGGTGTGGGTCTTTAGGCAATAGAAAAAGCATCCTTCATCAATTTGTGCCCATGTTGTTATTGACTTGCTCTAAAGACGTTTCCACATAATTAAGTATGCCAATTGAAACATGCAATTATGTTTCTTTGCTAATTATGCCACACATAATAGGTAGTTGGTAGTTATCTTACTTAACCAACCAAGTTCAAAACACCACACTTTTAACCACCTACTTCACAATCTACAGATATCACAAATTAAATCATTGGGTATTCAAATTGTCCACCATACTTCTTCTTATGAGCCTGGATTCAAAAAAACTTGCAGGTTTTAAAGCCATTGGACAAGTAGTTGACTTGTGAATTACATTCTTAATTCTGTGGTCTTAAATGTTTAACCATTTCATGTATCATAAATATTGACATGAAACTAACCAAACTTCAAATTCAACCCCCAAAAATTTGTATGTCATTATGCCATTTAACAAGCATGATTTGAATATATGTTTGACTTTGGTACCCATAACTTACATCCCTCATCACATTAATTTATTAATCAATTTTGTCCAAATATTTGCACTTTGGAATTTTGGGGGCACATCTTTCGATTTCACTCAGCAGAGAATGTGTAAAACCAACCCTAAAAGAGGACATCTGAAAACATATTCTGAATTTTTAAAAAATTTATTGGAGTTGTAAACAAATATTAGGTTTCAAGAACTTTCATTGAAGTTTAGATAATTGAAATAGAATTCTATAGAAAATTTTATTTGACTGTAAACAAAGAGAAGGCAACTCCAACTTTCACAAAATCCAAATTTTGTACCAAGTTTATTTTATACTCATAACATATAATGTAATGACCTGCTCCGCTTATTTTAGTGCAATTGGAGGGCATACCAATTATCTAGTGTATTCTTGCTAGGATGGTTGGGTGGTGTCGCATGGACATAGGCTTCATCGGAATCACACATGCAACTGCCCTGCCTAGCGCAGGCCCTTATTATGCACAAGCCCTACCCTTGGGCTTTACCCTACACTTTAACAAATGACATAAAACCCCACCACAATATCCAACTGTTTACCAATTCCAAGCCTTAGAAAATCATAATTTGACTTTGTGGGAGAATTGGAAACGATAGGGTTCCAACAACCATGTACTTGTTAAATTCTATGGCTTAGGGAAATGGAAATTGGTGGCTAATCTATCCTATATAGGGCTAATAAGAGCCTCATCATTGCACCATGACATCAAAAAAAAAATCTTGGGTAGGTGACTACTACCCATATGATTCCAGGATTCCGTGCAAGAATTGCCCAAGCACCACCCTGTAGTAGAGAATTTGTGAAGCAAAGATGCTCATGAGTTGGTCAAGCTCAAAGGAGTTTCAGCATGAAAATTTTAGAGGTTTGGTACTTTATAACTTAGGGTAGTTTCTTGTGGTTTTTTTTGGAGGGGTTAGGTGGGGGAGGGGCATGGATTTCTCCACCCTAAATATGAGAAATCTCTCTTGACCATTGGACCCCATCACAACAACACATAATCCATCACCAATATACCTGATATAATATATCACCAACCCTACTTATTATGAATTAACTGAAGATATTCAAGCAAGGACACCTCATTGAATGATCATAGACCTGAATGTCCCTTGTCCCCATTGCAACATATGTTACTATAAACAGATCCTTTCTGCTAATTAATGGGTTAACTACCTCCAACTCCAAAGTCTTGGGGAATTCAAATGGCCCCATAAGTATGTAAATATTCTCAAATATGGTTCCAATTTTATCATTTGCAATGTCAAATCCCCAATCCCCGGATGACTTGGGAGGTCAAGGATTGGGTTGGATTCTCTTCCTTTGCTAGTAGGTGAAGAAGGTCCTATTTGTAGAACCGTTTAGTACTGCACCCTTAGAGTTTGGAGTTTGGACTTGGCTTCTTACAAGTTCTTCTTGTGTTCAGTGGATGCTTGTTTATAAGCAGACATTGTGTTGGTTCACAAACAAGAGAAGAAATTACAAGCAGATCGTTCAGAAGAGTAACCCAGCTCCCTTAAGGTGTTTGCAGTTTGCACACTAGTTGTGGGGAATGAATCTGTGAGCCAAGGTCATTTCCAGTTTATTGCTAATATCCCTTGTAGTCATACTGGTGGACAAAACATCTGATGGTTTGTAAATATATGAAGTGAAGTGAAGACACATGAGTTTCATTGGATATTCTTGGCCCAGCAATTCGCTTGCACTTGTCGGGTTCCAATCATTCCGACAATCCATTTCAACCTGAATAAGTAAAAGGAACCAAATCTGAAAAAAAGAAAAGAAAAAAAGTGGCGGGAGGCACTTGGGAATCAAACAAATGTCCCTTTTATTTTTTTGATAAATTGCAAAGCATTTAATGAAATGAAAATATTTGTGTCGAGTTGGGGAAGTTTATGTATTTTCCAATTTTTGGTGGTGGAAATACTTTCAAAAGCTTTTTGAGCTTAGAAAATGAAATGGAAATTATCAAATGCTTGATATCCAGTTCTTTTTTTAATCTATATTTCTGTGGAACTAGAAAGGTGGTATGTGATAGTGTGACTTCTGATATCTGTTCAATTAATCATTTTCGTACGAAATATTATAATATATAACTTCCTTCTATGCTTTTTTTCACAGCTTTGTATGATTTTTCAGGGAAAATTTTCCCACTTTTCCAATTTTTTTCCCAGAAACATTTCCCACTTTTTGCAAAAGCAAAAAGTGAAAATTTAAATTCCAGCTCCTCCCCTTTAAGGAAAAAAAAAGTCCAAATATTTATACTTCACATTATTTGAATTTGTAATACCCAAACTTGATTGATTTGAAACTCCTTGTCGAGGTTCCCAAAACCAGGTATAATAATAAAACACAATAATAGTTCACAATTTATTTAGGTACATTATTTTGGGGAAGAAGATCAATATCCTCTTTATATATTTTCCTGTTCATCAAATAAAACCCCACTAGAATATATTCCTATAGAAGCTAGGACTAGCTAGCTCTAAAAAGAGGCTGAAAATGTTTTAAAATACACGTAGAAAAAGCATTTTACCTTGGAGGGAGAGAGGGACGTAGCATTATTTTATTTCATTGTGACATGCAAAATTTGATGCTGGTATTAAGGGGGACAGGAGTAGGTAGGCCCAGAACGGCTAGGTACCTTAAGATAGGAACCTATAACTAGGGGTTTGTGTGGGGCCTATTCTAGCCGGGCTTATGTAGACTAGGAACCTACTCTAAGCTGCAACGGTCCTCTGGGCCTAGGATGTAAACCCCCTATGAAGTATGTGGCTGACCAAAAATATTTCTCTTTTTTTTTCCTCTCCCAACTTCCCATTATATGTGGGGGTTTTTTTGGATAATTAGAAAACCAAGAAAACTACAGTTTTTAAATGAATTTCTTCTATTTTCAACATGTCAAATTTCTTAAAAAGTGGTAGGTCTAAATTGTGATACTGGTGATACAAATTTGAGACCTCTCATGTACTTACTTACATGTTCTTTGCATGGCCCTGCCATTGAGCACACATTGTATACTTTTACAAAATATATACATTTGTGTGAAATCCAATTTTCTGAATTTTTAAAAAAATTATTTGAAATTTTCATTAAAATAATTACTTAAAATTCAATCATTCCTGCAGCATAGGTCTCAAAATTATGAAAGCACATAATATTATGGCTTTTCAACATTAGCTTCACACGCCCAATTCTCTAAATTTTGAACTTTTTTTATTCATATTGAATTTTTAATCAAGAAAATACTCAAATTCAATAACTCATACATTGCAATGTGTTGATGCACTCATAGGTAGTCATTGTGGGGTTTTCAACAATATCAAAACACTGCCCCCATGCGGTTTGAAAGATCTAAACGTTATGAAACAATCAAACAAAACAAACAAACTACATTTGTTAATAGTAAGACTAGTGTGGCATGTGCAATTGAGCACAAACTATAATCTTGAATGAAATTTAAAAAGGAAAATGATACACCTTATTTAGCCCTAAGTTTGAAATTTTGAAAAGAACAGATTTTAGTATGTGATTTATTAAATTTCCAAAAAAAAAACTTAAAATCCAATATCTCTCGCAAATTAGGTCTACTAATCATTATAAAATCACCTCCCTGAAACCTTACACATTGAGGACTTTTCAAAAATATCAAGAGTGCATTCAAGTTTTTTTTTTACTATAAATATTTCACTTAATTTTAAATGAAAAAAGTCAACATTCAAGAACTCTTGCATTACAAAACCATTTGATGCATCCCCATTCATCAACAACTTTCCAAGGATACCAAAAGGAGTATTGTGGTTTTGAATGCCTTCATGTGACAAATCAAAACAAACAACCTTCCTTATTTAACAAATGGATGTTAAGGGTATATCTTTAGTTAGCTACAAACATCAAAAATATTTGTAACATGAATTTAACATTGAAGGTATTGTTTGGACAAGGGGGCAAGACTATGGTTGATTGCTAAACCATCTATTTATTTATTTATCATTGCACATTCTATTTTCATTGTAGCATTGCATTTTCATCTTGGTTTGATTTAACCTTTGACATTTAGTTTTTTCATGTGTTGTGAATGTGGACATGAGTTAAACACATCTAACACACATGTCCACATTCACAACACATCTAGCATGTTGTCCATTCGGAGGTCAACGGATAACCACACACATGACACCATCAATGACATCATGTATGCCTTCTTGAGAGAGAATGGGCACATTATATGAAAAGAACGATGGTATGTTTTTACGTCAAAAGTTTCATTAAATTGATCTCTACATGACTTGTGAAGACTAGGTCTTCGTTGCCAATGTGATGGTTATTCATCCAACATGGGAGACGATGGGTACAAATGTCATTAATCAACTAGTAGGTGCAATTGTAGAACTTAGCACCATTGTTAAGATCCGCAAGTATAAAGGGCTTCATGAAGGGGCACCGTTTTATTCCAATGGCCATGGAGGTGCATGGCACACCCAAGCATGACAATTGTTTCAACAAGGAATGTGCTTATCTTTTCCATGATAGATAATTGGAAGATAATTTATCTTAATCATTTTTCATTCAATTTTTCAAACAAGTTAATATTGCTCTTCAATGTGCCTTAGCCTTTGCTATAGAGAGGAAGATTGTGTTGACGAGAGATGCTTGTTTCAGACCTTCTATTACTATTAAATCTCATGATTTGCATGCATGCGACATTAAAGAGTATGTGGGTGAGATAGTTTCCTACCATATTAGGGACTAGCTCTCTCCTTTCTTTGGTTCTTGTGGGCTAGTATCTTTTGGCATTTCTTTGGCCTTCCCTTTTGTCTTCCAGTTGATGGTTCCGGCCATCAGATTTTTATTGGATTTTTAACACCCTTTTTGTTCTCTTTCATTTTTGAATAATTAGTGTTAGTTACAAGGTGTGATGTTTGTGAATAGCTGGGCCTGATTTCAATCATATCAGAAATGAACTTCATATCTATTAACATATTTGTTCCAACAATTTTGGATAGCAATCTATCAATCCTGCAATTTTCCAAGAATCCTTGTACAGGTATGTTTTTAAATTCATAGTATTTTGAACAAGTAGAATCTTGGTTTAGCTTAAGATTTTAAGATATCATCCAGGCATGAATGAAGACAGGAAATGCTTCCACTTAAACAAATTATTGATTACTTGGAGTTCCACCACAGCAATATTTACTTGATTATCACACAGACATTGACTACCCATTTCACATACAACGACCGTATCAGCATTGAACCCTCCCCACTAACCCAACAATTTTTCTGAAAATATTTTAGGCGAGACTGGTATTGAGGCCTAGGTTCCACTAATTTGTGTACTCCTAGGGGATGACCTTAATTGATGGGAATTCTTTTTAGAATAACTGAAAATACCAGAGCTAATGGTCGACCACTTTCTCAAATTCTTTATCTAGACGAGTGACAATTTGCAGTCTTTTTTTCCCTCGGCAATATTTTGGATGAAATCCAAATTAATTGTTAAAATTTAGAAAATGAAGTGATTTTGGAGGATTTCAATCGTCAGAAGTGAGATTTTTTTTCCAGGTTTCCATATCTGATTTTCAGTGATTAGCCAAAAAATACAGAACAACGATTAAAGATTTATACTTCATATCCGGTTTATTGCCAGATTTGGCTAAATCTTCCTAGGGATGGGATGATAATCACTTTTTCTAAATCTTCCTATGGATGATTGCCACTTTGGCTGGAAAAGAAAATTCCTACCAAAAAAATACTAGTGAGAAGGGCCCCAAAGAGAAAAAGAAAAAAAGTGAAAAATAATTCAAATGACTAAGCTGTGGAAGAGGATTGATTACCTTTCAATTTTTTTCAAATAAGGTACGTCAATGATGGTTGGAAATTCACACACTCCTGCCAACAGATGAATTAATTCACACAACCACCTTCATTCTTGGGAGTACATTACCCACCTTTACTAAAATATGGTAATCCCTCATTATTATAGGTAGTGTGGAATTTGAGAGTGCAAAACATCACTTCCATTATATTTCCCCATTTTAACTTGACTTGCTGAGACAGGGTTGCCCAACCAAACCAAACCATGTTCAACGTGGTCAGTAGCTCTCATGCAAATGTGTTAAGTGTGTGGTGTAAAACATTATGCATATTAGCCCTCAAACCTAGTTGTTATCATGTTGTAACCTTGGCCAGCCAAAGTGGTCCAAACCCCAAACCAGTATTGGGTGATTGTCAACTTTTGAACATACCAGCTGGTATTGGTATAGGGTCTTTTTTTTTTAAATGCATACCTGCCTAGTACTGGTATTGGATCTGGCCAGCCAAGTGCTGCAAAGTGCAAACCAGTATTGGGCAGGTATCAACTTTTGAACATTCCAGCTGGTACTGGTATTGGATCTTTAAACAAAATTCATACCAGCTTGGTACGGGTACTGAATCCCCCAGGAGTAGTGGCAAACTTCTGACTCCTTGGGAGAAGATTGAGGAAAAAATTTGAGCAACCATGTTGTAAGTATTGCTCTCCTTGAAGGTAGTTAAAAAGTGTCCAACAACAAGCCTTTGAAAAGAGCGGAAAAAGAGTTGTTTTTCATTAGAAAGATTGAAGAGACAAAACCACTCAATAGCTACTGATATATAGTCGGCAGACTTTGCATCATTTCTTCATATTGAAGTAGTGTTTGCATTTTTAAGGATGTACTGGCTTGAAATTTGGTATTCAAGACCCACCATAGGAGGATGTTGTTTCAGGTGCAGATTTGCCCACTACTTTTTGTGACCTACTTCTTCCTTCTTGCTCCATGTTTTCTGGGATGTGAAGATGGTGGGTTGGGGCTGACAAAATCCCACAACACTCCTGTCCTGTTCTTCATGTTGTTGTCTTGGTCTCCTTGTCTTCTTCTTCCTGCATGCTCCGTGTGCATGGTGTGTGTGTGTGTGTACATAAGTTAACTCGGAGCTCAAAGAAAATCAGATGGGTGGTGAACAATCAAACCCGCAATAACACCACTATCATCACAGTATATGCTTCCCTCCACCATTTTATTGGATACAAATGGGACCAACCAAGGATATGCAAGGACACGAGACAACTACAAACCACCCCCTGCCCTGCCCTGATCCCAATAGTTGGTGAGAAACCAGAGAAGCTGTTTTTTAAAAAGGGGGGACTGGAAGAGGGTTTTTGGACTCTGGAGAGAGAGAGGGATATGCAGAGTGAGAAGGGAGAATTTTACTGGTCATAAGCACCTAATGTATGTTGGGGTGATCATAATGATAATAATGGTGTGTGTTCTTTTGGCAGCAATAAAAATTTTAAAAGGTGGTTTGAAAATGAAAACAGAAAAGATAGGTACATAATGCAGGCAGGTGTGGGGGAAGGGTGGGGGAGAGAGAAGATACTTGAAGAATCCAGCCGTTCAATAATTTAGTTACCCATCAGCAGCTTTTTTCTGTAACCTACACCACTATTCATAGTGGTCCATTCAGATCCACCTAATGGGTGGTGTCTAATTTGGCGAATCTTTTTGGCAAAAGACAAGGGCAGCACAATTTCACTCCCAAATATTCCAAAGGGGCACAGTAGTAGTCTGGTGGTGGGCTAATTATTTTTCCCAACAAAACACACATGTGAGCTGAGCCATGTACATAGTCTAAAATACTTACACAAGGTTTGTGAACAAGTTACATAAAAACAGTTTCACAAAAATAGATGGGATGTGTGCATTATTCTTCTTAACAAAATGCATGTTTGGAGTATGCTTTTTTTCCTTTTCCTTGTATATTGAACAGCTCAATTCTTACCCATATGCAAGACTCCTCGAGGAACTCAGAACACAAATAGAATTGTTGATGAAGAAGTGTAAAGATATAAATGAACCTCCTCAAGCAATGTTACACAGAACTGTCCCCAAACCCTAAAGATGGTGGCAATACAAATGTTTAATATATGTGTGTATAATATGTATCCATATATGAGGCTTCATATGATACAGCTTACATTTACCCATCAAGATTCCAGACGCTCTCCCCATTGCTTTTCAAATCCAAAACAAGGCAAAAGTGATGAAATGCAAGTGTGTGTGTGTGTGTGTGTGTGTGCAGTAGAAATCAAAAGGCAATGCTGCTGCTTGCTCCAAGAAATTCACCTTATTGGTTCTCATGTATATGCTTGGTTTTTTATGCTAGCACCATATTCGGGGTATAGTAGGTGCTGCCTTGGCAACTCAACTTTTCAGTCTTATCAAATGGCCTTCTATTAAAGCTGCAACAAGAAATTTGTCCTTCTCATCACATACAGTTGTGAAAAGTGGGTACATATATAAGGGGTGGGGTGTGGAGTAGCAATTTTGGAAGGCAACGTTTGCAGCTTGCTTCAAGAAAATAAATCGTAGAGGTTTTCATCAGCCTTTGGTTTCCATGTGTGAAATTTCGTACTGTTGAAATTTTAGGAATTCTTTTGTCATAAATTCAATGATTTTTTGAATGGGTTTAATTTTTAGCTTAAATTTGGCTAAAGCAGCTTACAGATGATCACCACCTTTGCTACATTACAAATTTATAATAAATTTATTTTTTTTAAAAGACTTCTTCTCATGTACATTCAGTTTACTACTGGTTGATTTTATTGAAAAATATTTGGGGTGCATAAAAATCAATATTCTATCCAATGGACATTGATTTTAAACACTACTTCTTCAATATAGAAGATGCCATCCAAACTTTTAATCAAACTTTGGGGGTCTTCTTTTCATATGGCCTACTGATAATAAAGCTGCAACAAAGAAAAGTTTGTGTACTTGAGTCTCATCACACAAGCAGGTCATGAAAAGAAGGTATGTACAAAGGGTGGTGGGCTGATTTTAAAAATCTTAAAGTTGATTTGGTGAAGGACATAGATTTAGGCAGTGTCAAGTAAGCAGCATGGCTTACATGATTTTGAGTGAAGAAGAAAAAGAATGAGAATGTCACTTACTTTGCTTCTTGACCTCCTCCGCCCATCCAAGTGGCAACCCCCATTCATTGATTCATTCAGCAATTGAAAGTGCAGAGAAAAAAATTGTTAGCATCTTCAATGGCCTTTTGCCCTCCTGAAACATTGGACTGTTCTAGAACTAGGTTTCTACCCTTTTAGAACATAGGTTCTGAAGCCACAAAGAAAGAAAGGAGTTTAGTAAATGCAAAGATTGAAACTCACATCAGGAGGCCAGGTTTTTGTCATGACAAAGGGCTAACACCTCAGCACAAATTCCGAATCCTTGAATTCCTGAGAAAGGGGCCCCCATGTGTCTAACTAGGTACTAAAATTCATCATCTCATCTCATGTGTGTTCTGGGTCCCCCCCAACCCTCCATCTCCCCCCCTTCCCCAATGATGCCCATTACTCTGGGCTTTTAGAAACAATAAGTATCACACAATTTTTGAATTATCCTTTTTTCTAGAACAAGAAGCCCAAGAACTTTTGACAAATAATTTTCTTAATAATTGGCCTGGAAAATTCTGCCAGGTTGAACAAACAGTGAATAAAATGGTAAGGTATATAGCAAACTCATTATTATTATTACTATTATTATCAAACATAATTTTGTCAATAATTTGTCTGGAAAAAAAATTGTGTCAGGCTGAACAGAAAGTGAATTCAAATGGTATGGTATATAGCAAGCTCTAATTATTATTATTTTTGCCGGTGCACCCAATGTACCCAACCCTCCAGGTTGAAATACAGGTTAAGTACACTCATTGATTCTTCCGTTCTTTCCTTCTTTTCTGTATCTCCCTTCCTTTCCTTTCCTTACCTCACCTCATTCCTCTGATGAGAAAAGCCACATCAGGCAATCAAGCACCGTAGGTAATGATTTTTATTTTTTTGCCCCCACCAACTGTCAGAAAGAAGGATTTGAAATACTTGACTTCCGGGGAAACGACAACTATATGACAAATTGGAGAAAGGAGGGCCGACTCCTACATACTTACTACTGTACCCATATTCTTAACCTGGTTGCAGTTGCTTTCTACAATCATGTAACCCCCCCCCCCCCC
>Ga0209208_10004022_pt1 | contig 20968 bp, 9 predicted proteins | sample S1TSphfallax_3_FD_187694 | JGI IMG/M metagenome (GOLD analysis project Ga0209208, IMG submission 187694) | Host-associated microbial communities from peat moss isolated from Minnesota, USA - S1T2_Fd - Sphagnum fallax MG (SPAdes) (version 2) | ecosystem: Host-associated > Plants > Peat moss >...
CGGATCTAGCACTGGTCGGCGCCCTTCTGGTCCTGACAGTGCAGCCCTGCGGAGAACCGTGTGGTTGGTTCGGCCGCAGAGTTTCACTTTTTGACTGTGAAAGTGAATCGAACATAAAAGAAAGGATCGCTGGGCTGCTGCCAAAAAAAAAAGAAAAGATGGTGAAATAAAAGAACATTTACTAAATTGTTTTTGCAGAATGAAAAAAAACGCATAGAACCATGTCGTCTGGTTCTATGCAGAACCATGCATGGCCTAAAGACATGTGCAAGAAGACAAGAAAAACAAGGGCCGGACAGAGCTAGTGAGGCCACATCACTCCTGCCAATTTGAGATCTTGAGACCTGATTCGTTCTTCTCTCTCTCTCTCTCCCTCCTTGAAATCTCTTTTGTGCTCCAAGTGCCAAAAGTTTACTGTTCATCAATTTTATTTTTACTAGTGGGAACTAATTCGAGGGTTAATACTTTTGGGAAATAAGATTAATCAGGGGTTAAATCTTTTTGAGAAATAGGATTACTTTGAGGGTTAATACTTTTAAATCCCTTACGTTACTATACTCTATAATGAATCTAAACACAATATCCTGACCTTGGTAGGCAAAGCCCATAAAATAATGGAATACCATTTGCTGAACTATTTAGCCATGTTGACTCTATTCGTTCACCAACGCTAGGTACCGTCCCAACTTTGTCATATGGAATGCCTGAATTCTGAAACACTTACAGCTTCCCACGGGCTGATGATTTAATCCTTCCTTCTCCAAAATTGTATTGGGATCTAAAGGCACTGCCCACTTTTGATTTTTTTTTCCTGGGCTGCCTAATTGAGAAAAGGGATCAACTTCTTTTTCTCTTTCATTGCTCTTTTGAAGCCCCAAGGGAGACCTTTTAAATTAGCCTCCAATTTTTTTGTTCAAAGACATATGGGGAGCAATTTGGAAAGTTTTAAAACTCAAATTGTATGTCTTGTTCAAGTCCAATCTTTAGAAATGATATGAGATTTAGGCCCATTTGGTGAGATGAAAGCTGAATCATCATCCATTCTCATCATGTGAATGGATGATGGGTGAAATTGACTAACAAAGTGTAATGTTTGTTGATGAATAAAACATGACCCCAAGTAATCTATGATCATGAATGAAATTAATTTTGATGGATGAATCTAACCCCATTAATTGGAATGAATCATCTCTAAGTGCAAGAACACTAATTTTGATGAATGAGAAATAACCCAACTAGGTGAAAATATTCCTAGTTGGTGAATGAAACAATTGGACGATTGTTCATGATGTTTCAAGATGAATTTAATTTCATCCATTGAAAATCATCTAAAATTTTATTCGATCATGAATTTCATTGGAAGAATATATAAACTTTCATGCATAAACTTGTGTGGATGAATTCATTGACAAAATAAAACTTTAAATGATGTTGCATGGATGGAATTAAATCACTACAAGAAATCTTGCATTATGTAACCATGTGACTATTTGTCATTTCTATAACTAATAAGCATCTTTTTAATTTTCTTATTGTTTTTGTGATTATGGTGCAAGTACTAAATTGTACATTTTTCCATATTGACTAATTGGGTTTTTCATTCAGAATAGGCCTTTATGTTCATTTAATTGTAAATTTAGTTGTAATTCGGTTTTTTTGGTGATATGCCTATACATTTTATGTAGATCAAAGTGTTTCGGACTATACTTAAAGTATATTTAACATCTAATCAAGGTTCATGAAGCATATATTAAAATTTATTTAACATACTTAAAAGTATTTAACCTATATTCAATACATATTACTTCATATTATGAAAGTATTAAAATGACATAATCTTAATGTCAAAAAAATATTCATTATTCATAAAAGAATATTATCAATAAATTGATTAGATAATGTAAAATATGGAATATTAATTAATTAAGTTGATATATTATTATTTTGATGAATTAATATCTTATATTTATAATTAAATATTGATTATTAAATTAATAATCATTGATCACTTTAAACTAATAATTAATTGATTCAAATGAATACTATGAAATATTAATTTAATTAACTGATAATAATTTAATTTGATTATTTAACGAATTAAATATTTTAATATATAATATTCAGTATATGCTGATTTATTTGATAAAATTTTCATTGCAACCTATTAATCAAACTAAAAACTATAAATAGTTAGTAGATAAGTTATTAATTATTAATTAGTTAATTAAAATTTCACAAATTCAATTATGTAGTTGTTATTAATGATTGATTAAATTGATTTACTATTTAATTCATAATTTTAGAATTAATAATTTTTTTATTAATTAGTTTAGAATTTACTAAAATTTAATTAATACTCCAATTTAGTAACTCAATCAGCATTCAACTTATAATTCATATTTACTAAGCAAAGTGATTGTAAATATGTATTAATAATTAGCTAATTAATAGTAATTTAGCTAATAAAAAATTTTAATTGAAATCTCATTAATTTAATTATCTAGTTATTAGCAATGATTAACTCAATTTTTTTCCTATTTAGTTTTAAAATTCAGAATTAATAATTAATTTTTATTAATCACCTCGTATATTATTATGAAGGTAGATGTTACCAGCTTTAAAAGCCTATTCCTAATTCTTTCAACTTTGGCGGTAGGTGAATTTGAATTAGTCAAATAACCACCGGTTCTTTTTTGAAACCTGTCAATTGTTTTACGGTTTTGATATATCCAGAACCGGCAGTTCTCTAGCTCTGAAATGTTTGAAAAACCGGGCAGTTTATTTTTTAAAATAAAATCTGCCCGAACACTGAATAGGTAGGGTGTTCTTTGCAAGGTGTGTTAGCCCAGGCCAAAAATGGTGACCAAGTCTTTTGGGAGGAGAAATTTCATGCAGCCAATGGGAAGGCCCAAGCATGCACTCAAGGTGCCTTGTTTTTTCCCTTTTATGTTTTGGGGGGGGGTGGGGGAGATTTTTTTCATATTTCCCGGCTTCCCAATGTGTTCGCACTATGTTCCTTCAAGTTACCAATGGGTTCCCAATATGTTCCCCAATTTCGCAATGTTTTCCCCAACATGTTTTCCATACCACCTCACTTTTATCCCGTATGCCTTGGAAAATGGTGTTCTCCTTTCACTTATATAGGTGCGCCAAAGGGGAGGAAGTATATATTTCAAAATAGAGCCTTCTGTTTTGGGGAGTCTCCATAGTTTCATCTTTGTGAGCGATGGGCCAATCAAATTGGCATGTTGCCAAAAAATAATAATAATAACAAACTTGGTAGGCACCTCATCTAATTAATAGGAGAGATGACTATGTCCCCAAAGTTATTTCCCTACCATTAGCCTAGGCCAAAAATGGTGACTAATAGGGAATACAAAAGGAACCACATTGGTTTTAACCTTAGGACTAGGGCAAAATGGCCAACCCGAGGTCAAGATGCCAAAGTGCTCAACAATATTTTAACCCTAGGTCAAAATTCTCAACAATATTCTAACGTTAAGCCAAAATGCCCATGCCAAAACATGATTTGGCTCAACTTTGTGATAGAAACGTTGCCTCCATAAAAGTCACATGAAAGTGGCCCACCTAGAAAGGATTAATAATTGAACACTTATGTGCAATGAGGAAGACAAGGATAATATGTGAAAGGAATTAAAAGACACGTGCTCAACAAGAAACTAATGTCCTAGAAGAAGGAGATTTGGAAGCTAGAGGTGGATTGTCAGCTCTAATAGCTTGAAATCATGCGAGGAGAATTTACAAATGAACATAAATAGTCAATTTTTTTTTTGCATACATCTTGTTTTGTGAAATGGTGGCCTGGAAAATATCCTTGTCGTTAAGGCTTGTATAGAGGAATATAGCATGCATTTCCTACAACATATCATTGACAAAGCGTGTGAAGGGATTGAAACTAATGTGGACAAGCTGGTTCAACATAATGCTAGAAACAACACAAGGCCTAGCATCTTCATAGCAAGTCTAAGCCCTGCATGGTCCATTTTGAAATCAAAACCACCCATATTCTTGTCAATCATAAGTTTGGCCCAAAAATTGCTAACATTGGTCTTGCACAACTCCTCCAGAATGATGTAAAGAAACTACACACATTTGTGGTTGGGACAACCTACACAAAACATGATCAACAACTATTCTCTCCCCACTATAAAATCCACCTATGAGTGACCCACTCTCTAGCCTTAAAGATGTGATTATTATCATGCAGTGATATGACTTTGTTATAATTTCCTTGTATATTGATAGGAAGGTGAACTTCACAATGTTCAATAAATTGCCACTTTGCATTCAAATTCCAACTTGTTTATTGATCGGCAGGGGTTATGTTGCTTCTAAGTATGTGTTGTAAGCTAGCTCACTCCAAAATTTGTTGTGTTTAACTATGGCATTGTTTTGTTGGACCTTGTTACTGGTAAGATTAGGAACCTAAACCCTAAGCTTTAGAAACAACAACAATACCTGCAATCATGGGTATGTAGTTCTTCCACTTCATCCCACCTCATTTTTATTTCTTGATTAGTGTTTTCTCATTCTCCACTACATCAGTTTGAAGTCTTGGCAACCTATCATGATGTGATTGTGGGAGTTGCATGAAGAGAATCAAACTTTTTTTTGTTTTTTTCAGTTGCAAATTAAAGTTGGTTGATTTTGAGGAGGCCATAGAGAACATGCGGTGCATTGGCCATGGATCAATAGGTGTGGCAAGTTTGGCAAAGTTTAAGGAACATTCATGACAATAGCAATAAGCAAATGAGAAGGCTTGGGCTTTTTGTGATATGCTATAGTTTAAAAGCCCATCAAAACTTGAGATAAAATGTGTTCCTCACACCCTTGTAGTTGGTTACTATGGATTTGGAAAATTATTGTCTTTTCTAATTTCTTGTAACTTTTGGGATGCCTAGAAATTAAGTTGCTACCTAAATGAAAAAAAAATTCTATTCAATATTTTTGTTGTTGCTTTAGGGACCATTTGCAAAAGATTGGGGGAATTAGAGTTTCACCCTTTGATTTGTCTAAAAAGGTGGGTCATGGATTTGGCTTCTAGGATATTGAATGTGGGTTTAGTTGGGCACTCCACTGGGGAGTGAGTTCCATCAACAATCATGTTTTTTGGTGGTAATTGGAAGGTTCTATCAAGATTAATAATGTCTCTCATATAATGACCACATTTCTTGTATAGGGTGTTTTTCATTGGGAAGTAGTGATTTTCTTTGCAATCTTATAAATATGTGTTAAAACTCATGATGATGCATAGGCAAGGGCCAAACACAAACAATATAGGCCACACCCAAGTTTTAGCAAGGAGAAAAAGCTAAGTAGCAACACTTTCTTGCATTTGGTCAAGTAATAGATAACAACACATAGCAACGACAATCATAGCACAAAACACACTTTGTTGAGATGGTGGCCATGGGTAAGGAAATTTGAGGTCCCCCAAGATTGCAAATTTTACTAACTGAAATTTTGTAAATGTTTTTCAACCATTAGCCTTTTACAAAGACAAAAACTAAGGTTATTGTCTATAAGGAACCTATTGAAAATTGGTAGCTCTTGTTGGTAGCAAAGGTGGTCGCAAGCCATTCTTGGGAATTTATCATAGTGAGTTGCACAAGGGGGCTACCCCACAAGTAAGTAGACCATAGACCTTCCCTTAATCCCAAAGTGGTATCAGGGTGTTTTGCCACAAATGTAATCACAACCAAGTCTTATTTGCCCAACCTTTGTGTTTGTAAATAATCTTGACATTGTCTTTTTGTATTGGAGTATGTCCCACTTTGGGAGGGAGCTCTACTCCTCTTCAACTGCCCAAGATGATTGACAATCTTTCTATTTTAAGTGTATATAAACCTAATTTTAAAGGTGTGTTGAGGATGATATCAAAGTTTTAATTCCTATGTATAGCCTTCAACTCCCTCACATGGATTGTTGTAGGTATTGCCCTTGGAGGAAAACATTTTTTTCCCATGTGGGTGTGCATTTTGTAGGAATTAGCATGCCTATTTGAAAAAGAAGGTCCTTGTATAGTGATTGAGGTTTTTGCAATCCTAACCCCACTATTGCTTGACATGTACACCTATCTTGAGCAAAGACAGAATATATGATTTTCACCTTCACAAGAAGAAAACAATAGTCAAAATACATGTGCAAGTTGTATCTTAGATATGGCCATTTGTGCCAATGGGTGTGTTTTAAATAATAGATGGCACATCTTTGAGCTTCAAAAAAGCTTGTGTGGTGGTAAGCTTCATATCAATTTAGCCATATCTTTCAAGTGTTAACCAACATTATGACTTAGTATTCCCATCACTTTACTTTAATATTCTAATTATAGGAAGTCTAGATGTGGGTGACATATATGCAACATTCAAAATCACAAGTTCCAAGTGCCAATGAACAACTTTTGTGGCTAATGATGACAGATACAAAGGCAACTAAGGCAACATTGGAGTTGCTAAATGGTTGTAACCTCATAAGGAAGCATGTGATCGTTGAGTATGCATGAGGATCCAAATCCCCTTCATTGCCATTAGTTGTAAAACAAAGTGAGAAAACTCCAATTGGGTCAAGAAAACAAAAATCTTTGGGAAAAGATATCATTCCATAGGGCAACTCATCTAAGTTAAATTAGATTGGTGAACAATTTTTCTTGATGGAAAACATTCCCTAGTATGCTTTCTATACTCCCACTAGGTGAATGGTGGCGATACGTTTATCATTTTCTATGGGCACAAATTTTTGTTTAATGGTTTGCCAAAAAATTCAATCTGATTACTATTTTCACCCATGGTTGGGAGCTAATGAAATAGTGGATAGTAATGGTAACTCATCATTACTATTCACGTTAAATGTGAGATTTTGACATTCTATCAGCAACTCTTAAAAGGTTATGACGACTTATGTTACATAAACAAAAGTTAAAATCAGATGAACTTACTTCCAAAAGCTTATTGCAACTTGAATGAAAATACTACAAACTTTTTAATTAGCTATTCACAATTTAAGCAAAAACCAATACCTTCCACAACTTGCAAAAACCTCATTTAATTTGGTGGATTTTTTGTGGCACAAAGGCATCACAATAATTCTAACATTGAAAATTAAAATACCCAAACTTGTCATTGGGTGCGTACATTTTTTTTTGTTTTCTAGTAATTTTTATGGCATGAAACATTCAATTGCCAATGGAACCAAAATTCAGCACTTTCGATTTCCAACACACCTTTTAGTGAATTTATATATTGTGGTCAAAATCCAAGTCACATAAAACAACAAAGATGCAACATAGCAAGGACAAAAACCCATTGATTCAAGGTGGTAAACATGCTTACCATAAACATGATATTAACACATTTTCTTATATAATCATTTCCACACATTTTAGCTTTAGATATATCAAAAGCTTAATAACATATTTGAGGAGCTTAAGAAGGAGCTAGACTCATCCCAAATGCAAAAACTACAATACCTAGTCTTTTAGAGCATTTCAAGAACTCCTTTGATATCTATTCCACCTCTCTTTCCATTTCTAGGGACTTAAGTGATCTCTGAAGCTCAAGCCAAAGTGAGGATGATTTTAACATATGATTTGACCATGAGGGCCATCATGACATTTAGAAGAGCTCCAGTAATAGCTATACCACCTAGCAATAATAGAATTCTATTAAGGCTAAAGATGGAGTTACTAAGCGCCTTGAGACCCAAAAGACACAATGTGATAATTTATAAGGACACTCAAAGTGTTGCTACATGGCATCAAAAAGAGTGAATAAATGGTTGGATCCACATGTAGATGTTTATTCTTAATGGCACCAAGATGGATACAGCCTCCATGTTCGATAAAGCTAATCATTATGTCAAGTTTATGGGGTTCTCACTATAAAAAACTCTGCAACCTTCAACATTTCAAAGCAATGTTTTTTGCACAAGTGAACTCTAGCCAACTAGCCTACTAAAAAATCATGGATATGTCACCTTGATATGCTAAAGCTTTTAATGCCAACCTTGAAATGGCAAGAGTTGTGATGCCAGGCCTTATCAATCCTATGGTAGAAAAACAAATCCTAGGAAGAAAATGCCCTTTGGTTGCTTAGAGATGACAAGCATATGTCTTGCTATAAATTGGTCAATTTGTTTTGTAATTATAACCCTACTTAAACATGTCTTTCAATTGAAGCTCCTCGTTGTACATTCAAACAAACTTTTCCAAGTTGACATATGTAACAAAACCTTAAGATGTAAGTGCCAAAGAAAATAGGCAAGCTCTCAAAACCCACCTAGAGCATTAAGCTTCCATAAACCCTTTGCATCCATAAATCCTTACATGAAACATTAAGAACTTTTGCTAACCACATAAGTAAAAAGATGCCAATGCAAGTATACTTTATAGTAAGGGTGATCAAAATCATTGGGAATTAAGTGTTAAAGTCATATAAAAAGATAATGGTAGGAGTGCACATATTTTAAATCTTTCCCAACTTTGGTTAATAAGATGAAAGGTTTGTCTTATCATTATCTTAATGTAACCATAGTCAACAAAACAACAAGTTGAGACAAATGGTTGGCAATTGTTTTGACACACCAAGATCTTGGAATTACCTAGGTCACATTGTGATCAAGTTTGAAAAAGGTTACCATAGTAGTCTAAATTTACATTGTACCAATCTCATAGTAAATACAATGCCCACTTAGGTCAATTGGGCCTCAAATCTATAAGTTCCATCTATCATGGCACGTAATGATTTTGATAATGAATCTAAGGCCAACAAGGCTTCACACAATGCACCAAGAGTATAACTTTGAGTCACCAAAATAGTTAGCAATGTATAGCATTCAACGTTGTTGACTATAACTCCATATTTCATTATACTTAGCCCATGGATTGACAATGTGCACTACCACATTAGGGTTCCACAAGAGTCCTATGTACTAGAATTTCAACTTGAGGTGCAAGTAATCTAGAAAGACCACCTTTATTTGCATGTCTTGAACACTCCACTTTTCCAATAGTAATACTCCATTTTATAACAAAATTAATTTCCACATATCAAGCATAATATGCTTCACTACACATAAACAAATGGGACTCCTTGTCACCAATGATTCAATCTTTGTCTTAAGACATAGATAAAAAATAACCAAAAGTTCTTGCAAAAAACAAAAACAAAAGGGGTTTAAGATGATTTTAATTTCAAGTTGTGAAGTAGGATGGAACAAAGGGGCAACAATTTCAATAAACCCAAATGTGTAAGCCAACCATATTTGTCTTAAGCATGATAGGACTTACTTAGATACTTTTCCACATGATCGACAATTTTACCATAACAACTCCTGACCAACCACCACACCAAAAACCAACTCAAATTTTTGAAAGGCACAGATAACTATGTAATTGATGGGTTGTAAAGGCAAAATACTACCCATCTCATAGCAATCCTTGAACTAAAGTCACTAGTTGTCATGATTTTGATTGTAGCATGTTCCAATTTATTACTTATTCAATTCCATCCTAGCCAAATTATTAGCTAATAACTCAACATTTGTTCATGAAGAACCACACACAATATAACAAACATTAACCTAATGAAACAAAGGAAACTTCTTGAGACACAACCCATCAAGATAAATGAGGGGGAATTAGCTTTTGTTTCCAACTCAATTCATTAGTTTTAGTCTATATTTCGAGATCACCTTGTTGCAGCTATAGCCACACTAATGTTATTTATTCAAATATGAAGGATATAACTTTTCTTATCCTACATATGATTTGCAATTTATGCCTCCTTCATACTAGTGATATAAAGACAGATGATACGACATTATTGTAACTGACTCAATTATTTCTAAACCTTCTATTCCTTACCATCCTAGTACACCATGTACACAAGTTAATCCCAAGGCAAAGACCATCATGTCACCTATGTCAATAACTATTTGATTTATGCATGACACATCAAGTGATGGAGACCATTAACTTTACAAGATGGTTCAAAGAAAGCCTAACATCTATCCATATGAGACTATAGTAACCTTGGAGCTTATAATTTCCAAAGAATAACCATTATAAATTTTAAGCCCAAGGACTCATGTTTCAAACACACTTCACTCATAACTAGTCCAAAGAAAAGATGGGATGTTTCCAAGATGCATAGTTTTAGATGAAAAGTCTCAAGGAGAAGGCATATGGCCACAAACATAAAAAAAGTTGCCCTAAGGCACATTTGACAGCTTGTAATTTACCCATGTTGACTAGTGCTTGTAATACGAATTATCATAATACCTTTACTTCATTTTGAAATGTGTAGGAGTTTATCAATTCATGAACTATCTCTACATATATATTTTCTCAAAGTTCAAAGAGAAACAAAATGAAAGTAGTCTATTCACAATGCTTCAAAAGAAGGTTCATCACATCAAAACATGACAAATATGATCACACCCATGATTTGGTTTGTAGTCATAAATGCCATCCATGATGCTATGATTATGTAGTTCATATGGTCACATCATTTATTCACTAGTCATATTTTTATCCTAGTCGTAAATGTCATAAAATATTATATATATATATATATATATAATCCAACCATTTGGTAGGTAAGCAGGTAGGAATGGGTAGGTAAATAAGTAGGATTTTATTTATTTCATAGTGATAAGCCTTTTTTATTCGTTCATCACAAGTAATATTTGCACTTTGAATACATTTGGTGCATATATTGTGTGTAAACCAATAGTTTTTCACCTATTTATATAGTTTCCAAAGTTGAACTTATTGACAAAAGATATGGGATAAATTCACACCATAATCTTACATCATCTTTTGTCACATACAAAAGTACCCAATTTTGACCATTTTTTGTTTTCATACTTTGTCCAAATGAAAAGAAATAAATTTTAGTCTTCAATATTTTTCCAAGATCTACACATTTAAAAAATAAATTTAACTAAAAATCAACTAATTTGACTGAAAATGCATTTGAATGTTCACTATTTCAAACATTTGAACAATAATGATATCATGAAGATTTTTTTAATTTGTTTTTTCATAAAACAAACTCGTAAATAAACATATTTAAAATCAACATGGTTTTTTTGGTATGTATATATATGAATCCTACCTACCTACATACCTACCTACCTATAGATAGGTAGGATAAATAGTATGATAGGTAGGTAGAGTTATGAGTAGGGTATGAAAAATAAATAAAAAAGAATATATATAATTTTCTCACCTTTAAAAAATATATTGAATCAATCAAAATGGTATAAATGTTATATTTATTACCATGCGTGATATTAATTATAACAAATGTCTTAAAATAAAATATGTTATCTATGAAATATATGATATTATTTTCAACATTTGAAAATTTTATACAAAGTATTCAAATTATTTAATGTCATATTTTTAATTTCATAAATTTTATCAAATTTTATTACAAGTAGCAAATTTTAACCTTTTTTTTGAAGTCATTGAATGTGATTATATATATAATATATTTTAAATTCCAAGTTGTATGACGAAATATTTTGATAAATTACTAATTTAGATCAAATTTTATAATTTTTGCTACCCATCACATGGAAACATGAAAAACAATGCCATTTTGGGGCATATCGATTTCTTTTGAAATTCATTGGATATCATTAATAAAAATATATTTCATTGTTTAATGTCAAAAAATACAAAAAAATATTCATTTAAATAAACCTTTGAGCAAGAGTTTCCACTTAAATGTTTAAATTATATTTTAAGCATCAATTTTTTTTTTTAAAATTCATGTTTCAAGAATGTTGGCAATTTTTTTTAAATGAAAAAAAATTCCCCAAATTTTTTTATAGCCATTATGTAGAATTTACATTAAATAATTATTGACTCTAAGGCAAAAGTTCCAAAAATTATAAGGTATTAGTTATTTACTTGTGCAATAATTATGTGTTTGGTCATTTACAAGCTTATAATATGCTTATTAGGTACATATGTCTACATCCTGATTTTTTTCCTTTTAACTATTTTTAATGTTTGAACTTGTATATTGTTAAATAATTATATGGTTTTCATGAAGAAGAATTTTAGTCACGTATTATTCCTGTCCATGAAGATTTTTAGTCATGTAGTCATATCCATGGTTACAAAAATACAACTAGGCACAAAAACATGGCATATATGACTATACGACTAGAAATGGTCATTAATCATATTTTTCATAGTCATAGATATCAACTTTTAGCATAGTGATTACTTTATGCTCGTGTAAAAAGTTTGACGATTGAATGTAATTTAAGACATAAGGTTGCACATTTAAATTTCAAATGTGTAAAATTGAAAGAAGATCTAGATAGGAAAATGTGGAGAAGAGTGCCCCCAATGTAATAGTAAAGTAACCACTAATCCATAGTAGGCATATAAGACCCCCTCCTCCTAATCGAACCTTTTGGCATTTTCCATGCCCTAGTACTACCTAATGTTGTGCTTGCCAATGCTACATTTTGCCCCTCTTGAAACCCCAACATTACTTGTTATATATTCATCAAACTTTTGTAAAGACATGGTTGGATATTTGGTAACCCTTGTTGAATCAATGAATAAACATTAAAAAAGGAACCCATAGCCAAGAATATTTGAGCGCCTTCACTTGCATTGTCAAAGATGCATGTCAATCAAAAATTTATATAATTATAGCACATTGAGGTAGTGAATGATTCCCCCAATAATTATTAACATTTCATTCAGATTGGATGTTTCTTGACATTGTTTAAATGTTAATATTTGCTTATTCACACCTACTTCAAAATGTCATCAACGCATAGACTCTCAATGAGCTTGAAACCTTGAGTTGTCAATAGTGGATCCTTAGTAGATTACATAACATACTTCTCAAAACAAAAATATAATAACATTCAGAATTATGCATCATACAATAGAAACCATTTGACCACATTGTAAATAGTTATGATTTGTTATAAACCACATTCATACCTTGGTTAATTACAATAACATCCCAAATATCTTGAAGTTTTATAAATTCCTCCAAGTATGTAGCATCCATCAACTTTCTTCTTGCATACTCATTTTGTAATGATGACATTGTGAGAAAGGTGATATATGCTTAATGATTGTTACATGGAGCTACAAAATTCAATGGCCATTACTCTTCACGAAACCATTTAGAACCCCCCTAAAAGATTCAAAGAGGCAAACAAACTTGGACATTATCCATCCATTGAGGCTTGGCTTGTTCATTGATTATGTTTGTAATTTCCCAGATGACTCAAACCAAGACACAACCCTAATCAAAATCAATGGTGGAATAGAGCTCCAACGTAACCTTAAAATAAATGTGATGCATAAGGGAAAAATTTAAGGTGAAAGAGAGAAACATAAAATGACACTTAGACTTTAAGATCACCAAGTCCAAGGATGCGTTCACCATTAGTTGTGACAATGACCTTCACATCCTTTTTTAGCCAATTATTGAATATATCCAATGCCTTAAACCCCTATGAAATATAACAATGCAATCAGTAGAGGATTCATTAAAATGGAAATTATGAAGCTAAGAACCTTTTTGACCCATGCATAATTCACAAATATTCCACTACTTCAATGGGGACTTATTAATTACATTCTTTTACCAAGATCTTTCTTCACAACTTCCACAATTTTAAGTGTTGGGTTCAAGGATGCACTTACTTGTCTTTCAAGCTTACATATATGCCATGTGGATGCTGAAAGATCCTGCCAAATTTCTAGCATGCTTTTCCAATGATTAACATATAAACAATTGATAACATTTCCTCCACATATTCAAGCAATACCCCATAAAACAAATTTTCATTTCTTTCCTACTAATCTCACATAATTGATCCAACATGCCAATGGTCAATGTCAACCAACCTTAAGTTTTCTTATAACACTAAATGTTTAATGAATATTAAATAACAAATGAGAACCAAAATTGATAAATGTTGTCCATGGCCTCCAACATTCAAAAATATATTACCAATCAAACCAATGCCAAAAAATCACTACTAAAATTTTTGTCTTTTGTAACCAGTCACTATGTAACTGGCATGCAACTGGTTGTCATTTGCAACTATAAATTTGGTATTGTATAATTTTTCAGCCATACAGTTGTGTGTGTAACTAACATGCAACTAAATGTGTACAACATGGACACTTGTCATAAAAATAATGGGCTTAACTTATACATACTTAAATCATTATACTTAATATATCTACATAGGCTATGTATAATAATATTATGTGCCTTTAGTACTAAGGTCAACCCAATGCTAATTTAGATTAACTTAAACTAACCTAGGTTAAATAACCATAACTAAATTAACCTAGGTTAAATAAACAAAAAAGTTCAACTAACCATGGCTAAATTAAATTAGGCTAAAATATTTATGGCTAAATTAAAGTACGTTAAAACTAACCATGGTTAAATTAATTAGGCTAAATTAATTATGGTTAAATATAATTATGGTAAATTTAATATGGCTAAGTTAAGTTACGCCAAAATAATTATGGTTAAATTAAGTTAGGTTAAATTAATTATGGCTAAATTAAATTAAATTACATTAATTATGGCTAAATTAAATATGTTTAAATTAAGTTAGGCCAAACTAATTATGGTTAAATTAAATTAGGTTAACTTATTTATGGCTAAAATGAATTAAATTATATTAATTATGGCTAAAATAAATAAGGCCAAACTATTATGACTAAAATAAATTAGGCTAAATGATTTATGGCTAAAATAAGTTAAAACATATTTATTATGACTAAAATAAATTAAACCAAACTAAATTAACATGAAATAAATATGGCTAAATTAAATTAGGCCAAACAATTATGGCTAAATTAAATTAGGTTAAAATATTTATGGCTAAATTAAATTAGGCTAAAAATAAAAATGGTTAAATTAATTAGGCTAAATTAATTATGGCTAAACTAAATTATGTTAAATTAAATTAAGTTAGGCTAAATTAATTATGGTTAAACTAAACCATGGTTTAAATATATATATTCAAGTTTTAAATTTTTATTTATCAAACATATTTAAATATTTTCTAATTTGGCAAGTACTTCATTTTATTTTATTTTTTTTGGAATATTTTTCAGAAAGTGTAAATTTGATTAAATAAAAAATTATTCAGAATCAATTAATATGATAATATTAAAATTTATTATAAATGTTCGTAATTATCAATTAAATGTTTTTTATAATTATATATATATAATCAATAGGTATTATATATTAAAAAATTATTTTTTATGTTAAAATATTAATTTAAATAAGCTACACAAATTAACCTACAAGTACATAAACATCTTAAGTTAATTACTAATTTAAGCTAGATAATAATGTTAGAATAATATTTTCATTAAGTAACTATAATTATTAAAAATATCCTACAATCATCTTTGAAGTGAAAAAAACAAGGAGTAATGAAAAATTGACAAGAAGAAAAACATGAAAAAAAGAAAGAAAAAAAGTTTTTTTCAAAGTTACGAAACATGTTTTTTTTTTCTTTTCTTTGGACCCCTCCTATTTTCAAACCTCATAACTTTCTTATTTTTTATTCATTTTAAACGATTTAAAGTGTTATAGGAACGTCAACTGAAGTTCTACAAATCATATTCAACTTTAATAGCAAAAAAACCAACATAAGAGGAACTTTTTGGGTGTTTAAGAATCAGCCTTTGTAGTGTTCAATGGTCTTTTTTGAATTTTTGACCCCCTTTACTTTGGGGGATCATAACTTTCTCATTTCTAATCAATTTTCAACGATTCTTATTGTGTTAGATGCGCCAAGAGGAAGGCTTCAAGTTTTGTTTGGACACCGTAATCAACAAAACCCTCCCCTGGCTGCTATACTCTAATACATTAGTTGCATCTGATGTGCAACTAAGTTTGTTCATGAGGTTTGCAATAGAATTTTTTATCCCATATCCTTTGGCTTCCAATTCTATTTGGCTCAGTATATAACTAGGAGCAATAATTATATAGTAACGGACACTAAATGCCATTAGTGATGAGTGAATTTAAAAAGCTTGACCTTTATGAAATGGTTAATCTTAAAAATAAAATTGGATTATTCTAACCTTACTTATATAGCTTAAACCTAGTTATGTTCAACCTACTTACATACTTAAAGTAAGCCTATTTACCTAATAGGATTTAATAATAACCTACCTACATAGGCAACACGTGTCAACATCATATTAACCATAAATTGGACGATTTAAATTTTATTAATGAATATTTTAAGATAGGTGGGCTTTAATTTCTACGTGTCACCATATAATTGGTGTTTTAAAAATGGACACATGTCAACTGGTCAATGAACATTCCATGGTGTGCCAGGTGTCATCATCTTAGTGGCATAAATTTTAATGATTGACATTAATCCAATGAATTTTTTATTTTGAAAACAAAAAAATAATTAATTAGTGACATGTGTCCACAAGCTAGTTATCCAATTTTTAAACATGTGTCATATTTTTATTAATTGCATTGTAGTTGTAAGGAGAGTTGCACATAAGGTGCAACTACATTTGGATTAGTATGTATGGATGAACATGTATATTAGCACCATATATATATGTTACATACATGGTGTTGCATGCAACTCAATGTCATGTGCAACTTGTCTTATGCAACTACACAAATTTGCAATTGCATGTGTCACATGTAATTGAATTTTAGTTGCTAACGATAGTTGCAAAACCCAAAATTTATAGTAATGAATGTAAAGGAAATATTGAAATGCAAGTCTAGGAGTCAAGGGCATTAAAAAGATATAATGCATTGGTTTGAGTCAAACTTGCACTTGAAGGTTCATTATGTCCACGTATTTTTCCAATTAAGTTTCATATTGCCTCAAATTGTGCAGTATGTCTTCACTACTAAAAAAATTTGGATTTTACAATTATCATTTGCAATTAAAATTCAATTGCATGCGACACATGCAATTGCAAATTCGTGTAGTTACCTAAGACAAGTTGCACATGACATTTAATTACATGTTGCAACATGTATATATGATGTTAATATACATGTTCATCCATAAATACCAATCCAAATGTAGTTGCACCTTATGTGTAGCTTTCCTTGCAACTATAATCTAACTAATCAAAGTATGACACATGTTTGAAAATTGAATGACTTGCAGTTAGACATGTGTCACTTTTTAATTATTTTTGTGTTTTTTAATTAAAAAATATTGGATTAGTTTCAATCATTAAAGTTTCTACCACTAAAATGATGACACATAGCACATCATGGAACATTCATTGACCATTTTATAGTGTTCAATTTTAAACACCAAGTATATGGTGACACGTGGCAATTAAGGCCCACTTTTTAAAAAATTTAAATATTAATTAACAAAATCTAAAACATCCAATTTAAGGCTAATAAGATGTTGACACGTGGTGCTTAAGTAGGTAGGTAATTATTAAACCCTATTAGGTAGCTAGGTTTATTTAAATATGCAAGTAGGTTGAAAAGTAGCTAGGCTTAGGCTATATAAGTAAGTTTAGAATAATCCAATTTTATTTTTAGGTTTAACCATTTTATAAAGGTCAAGTTTTTTTTATTCACTCATTCCCAATGGCACTTGGTATTAGGTTAGTACATAGGTATTGCCCCTAGTTATATACTATGCCAAATCCAAAGGATATGGGATAAAAAATTCTATTATAAACCTCATTAACCAACTTAGTTGCACATTAAATGCAAATAATGTATCATAGTATACTAGTTCAGGGAGGGCTCTATTGCTTCTAGTGTCGAATCAAAACTTGAAGCCCTCCTCTTAGCGTATCTAAGACACCAAAAATCATCAAAAATGGATTACAAATGAAGAAGTTATGGCCCCCCAAAGTGAAAGGGGTCAAGAACTCAAAAAAACAAACCATTGAAAACTACAAAGGCCGATTCTTAAACACCCAAAAATTTCCTTTTATGTTGTTCTATTGCTATTAGACTTCAAAGATGATTTGAAAAACTTTGAGTGACACTCCTATAACATTTAAAATCATTTTAAATGAATAAAAAACAAGAAAGTTATAAGGTTTGAAAGTAGGAGGGGTCCAAAGAGAAGAAAAAAGGGAAAAAAAAGTTTTTTAACTTGAAAAAGTTTTTTTTCTTGTTAATTTTTCATTATTCCTTTTCCTTTGCACTTCAATAATTTAGTTTAGCCATAATTAGTTTACACTAATTTAATTTAGCCATAATTAGTTTGGCATAATTTATTTTAACCATAATGATTTTAGCCTAATTTAGTTCAACCATAATAATATAACCTAATTTAGTTAAGTCATAGTTAGTTTAGCCTGATTTAATTTGAATTAATTTAATTTATCCATAATTAATTTAGCCTAACTTAATTTAACCATGGTTAGTTCTAATTAATTTTAGCCTATTTTAATTTAGCCATAAATGGTTTAGCCTAACTTAATTTAGCCATAATTAGTTTGGCCTAATTTAATTTATCCATGGCTAATTTTCACGTAATTTAATTTAGCTATGGTGAGTTTAACCTAATTTAATTTAACCATGGTTAATTTAAGTTTTTAGTTAATTTAGCCTAAGTTAGTTTAGGCGAGCCTTAGTTAGCATGGGTTTAACCTTAGTACTAGAAATACATAATATTATTATAATACCCTATGTAGACATATTAAGTATATTAATTTAAGTATGTATAAGTTTGGGCCATTATTTTTATGACATGTGTCCATGTTATACACATTTAGTTGCATGTTAGTTGCATAGTGATTGGTTACAAATGATAGGATTTATACTAGTGCTTCCATCTACCATATGATGCAAGGTCCAACATGTCCAAGAAGCACTTCACTATGAACCACATAAAAACATAACAATAATTCATCAAAATCCTTGAAAATACAAAATATCATCAAAATGAAAACAATAAATACTACAATTAATAGAAAGGAATTGCAATAGAAAAAAAAATCTATGCTTTCCGCACACCACAATAAAATAGATAAAAAATCCTTGCAAAAATAGAAAGTTTTAACATATTGATGCCATTGCCAAGCTAGGAAACATGACATACTAAAGATGGGCTTCAGACAACAAATTAGGGTTTGTGAGCACCACATTAAATTAGATAGCTCGCATGAAATTGCATTATGATTTGATGGTTGTAAATTGAAACGAAGGAATGGCTATCATAAAGCAATGGCAATGTAGTGGCACCACTATAGTTGTTTAGTGCCAACCTTCCCTTGCTGCATCTTTTTCAAGTTTAAGCGAATGCGTTCAGTGCATTTCACTACACAAACACACATTTCGAAAACATTGACTACCACAAGGCCTAAATGCAACAATCTTCTACATGAAAGTGTTAATTGAGTTATGGGCCTTTTTGTAGAAAAGTTCATTAATGGAACAAACACTTGTGGACAATGTAAAGGCATCAACTTGTCAATGTGTGTCTTCTCTTTTTATGAGAAATTATGTCACATTGTCATTATTCATTTGTAGTGTTAATAATAACATCAATCTAGTCAAGATCTCACCATCAAATCTGCTTATTGTTAGGAAGCAAAGGTTATACAATCAAACATACTCCAAGCCATGTTTCTCCAACAAGACTATGGTCTTTGTTGACATCATGTTGAGGGATTTGGAACATAGGAGTATTGTGTTGTATATATGGGTGTAAGTTGTTGAATCTTTATAGCTAAACAAATTGTTTGGTGGATTAGGTTGCATGGCAATGTGCTTAAGTGTATTAGACCTAGACACTCTTCCTTCTCCACCTACCTAGAACATAAAGTCCAAAATGGCATTTGTTGCAAGAAGAATGAGAAGTCTCTTATTGTTTTGTTGGATTAAGTTTTTTGAAACCAGATTGTTGTAGCAATTTGGTCATTATAATTTTCCAATGACCTTTGGGTTTTCTCACAAATTCTTCTTCTTTTGCATCATCTTACCTAACATGTGAATGGATTTATCTTATGATTCAATTAGTATATAATTTTGATTTATTTTATGATTTTAATTAGTATATAAATTTATATTAACTATTTTGGATTGTTGGTAGGGAAGCTTTTATTCACAAAAGGACAACAAGCAAGTAAGCAAGAGCAAAGAAACAAAAGGTGGAGCAAGTCCACGTTGATGACCAAGATAACTTTTTGCATAAGAAACCCAACGAAAAAACAAGGACCACAATTACCAACAAAGCCCCAATGTGATGCACCAGTATATTCCAATGTAACCCTAAACTCCAAGAGGTTGAGAATGATTTGTTGAGTGACCAACATAGTTGGTTGGATAGCCATGCATCCTTTTACATGAACCCCCTGAGGTATGGAAAAATGGAATATGGACACTCATTATTACATCCTATAGGGGCACTAAATCGATAATATAGTATTGTGGTGTGTAAGTTTATGGCCATTTTTGCAATTTCATGTTCAAGGCCAACTAATAGATCTGTAATTTTGAAGTTGTAGTATTTTTTGAAGTTGGATTAGCCCTTGTAAATTGTTTTAAAAATGGAAGAACCTATGAGCACGACAGACATATTCATCATCACATGCAATTTTTTAAAAAATTTATTGTGGATTTGACCAATGATAGGAGGTAGATGTCGCGCCCCCAAGTTCCTTGTGGACCCACTTGAGGGTCCAAGTATGCGGCAATGCGGAAGCGATTGGAACTTGGGGCACGATCCCGACTTCCAACACTAGAGGGGGGTAAAAGGGGCGTGCTAGAAGTCCCGGGAAAGACTAGGAAGAGTGGACAAGCTTTACTCACTCACACGGGCATTGAAGAAACCACACAAAGTGGTTAGAACTCATTCTGGGTCCTTTTGGTGTTGGGACAGCCACGGGTGAACTCGGACTCACTTTGACACACCACACCCCGGGCTTGGGAGTAAGCCACCACCTTACTCCCTA
>Ga0209208_10004023_pt1 | contig 20962 bp, 23 predicted proteins | sample S1TSphfallax_3_FD_187694 | JGI IMG/M metagenome (GOLD analysis project Ga0209208, IMG submission 187694) | Host-associated microbial communities from peat moss isolated from Minnesota, USA - S1T2_Fd - Sphagnum fallax MG (SPAdes) (version 2) | ecosystem: Host-associated > Plants > Peat moss >...
CAGTCGTGTCTTTGGCCACACGAATTCCAACCAGGTCACCACACAAGAGACTTGGAATTAGAGTCTGGCAAACATGCATCAAAATTGGCAGATTGTTTTTTGGTGCCTTGAGTAAAAGGATGGAGACTTAGAATAAATAGCATTAAGTGCTCCACAACATCTATCATAGGCTTTTTATTGTTCCTCCCTTCCTCCACTACATACTCACATTCATGAAGCTGCTAACAAATATTGGAACTTCTTCCAAGTGAAGTCAGTTCAATACTCTGCAAATTGTCTTGTGGTCATAGCCTTACAGATAGTTGCACATTGTGAGAGTGTGTGAAAAGTATGTCTGTCTCTCAAAATGCACCACAAATTCACAAAAAAACCATAATGATCAAGTAATTTGTGGACAAACAATGTTGAGTCCACAGTTTGGAATACTGCACAGCTGTTGTGAGTGCGGCTTAGAAGCAGAAGAAACATCAAGACATGTTTTCTCAAGGCAAAAGAACAAATAAAGGATAAATTTTCAGGACATCTATCAAAACTGATTTTGGTGGACAAAGAGCAACCTATTTGTGATTCCTCATCTGATCATGCAGAGAAATTGACTTGGAGGGCATATCTCTACCATCAACTCTATGCAATCAGCTGTATGGCTTGTATAGATTTCACCTAGACAAACATAAAAGGGTCACAACACAATTGATGAATGCTAATTGAGCATCTAGCCCTGAAAAGCTAGTTTGGAACCTTTTGGATTGCTTGACTATAAAATATTGATGTGATCTGAATGCCTGAGTACTACTACAGCAAGGTTGGCTTTTCTTATACATTTGGAAACTTTAAAGTTCACACCAGAGAAAGCTCTCCAGCTGGAACTGACCTCTTCACCAGTTTCGCCCACGCCTCATTTGTCTCTGCAATTACCTTCAAAGCATACTCCTGGAGTAAAATACACCCAAATTCATTTTATTACTCAAGAAGTCAACATTTGAAGACAACAATCAGGAGTTGAGAAAAGAAAATACTAAGCAATCCTGAGTATTTATGCTATAAAGAGTACAAAGCCCACCATTGGACTTTGTCAAAATGCTCAATTAGAAAAATGGAGTGTTGACATGTCAGGTGACTTTTGAAGTACTGCTGTGGGATTAAGATAAACAAAAAACTACCTTGTCAAAGCAAAGAAGTTCATTTGGTACCTTGTCTGCTGCCTTGTCACCAAGGCCAAACTTGTTGGCAGGTTTCCCATCTGGAATTTTGTAGTCCCTGAACCAATCTCGAATGGCTGTCAAAGTGCCCTGCAAGATTGGAACACAAGAGAGATTTTTCTTAGTGATTGAGAACTGCTGAATGTCTGAATCTCCTTCAGCCACTAGCCCTGGTTTGGACATAAGAGATAGCAGAACACCTTCATACAAATTCCAAACTTCTCCACAATTCAAATCAACCTGAATAGAGTTGAGAGATGAACTGATTGATAATAATGCTACACACATTTCAGATCTGACAACATATCACAGAACAGGAAAAAGAGGAGACCCAAGCCAAAACAACAAAGAAAAACTGAAGAGTGCCATGAACAAAGGTGGCAGATACATGCATGTTCAGTGACTTTAAACCACAACATGCATGGTAGTGACCAGCTATCATCCCCACTGAACATGAACCAACATACTGAGTTTCTGGCATAAGGATTGGTCATAACAGAAAGATGCAGCCATGATGCTGGTTAGCTCCAAAAACACATGAAAGAGAAGGAGATGACAAAGGACACCAAGAAGAAAACAGTAGAATCACAAACCGGGAAATGTTTCTCAACATCATGCACATCATTGACCAAATGCGCCTTGGGATCTGTGATTGATATAGCGACCACTTTCCAGTCCAGTTCACCCTCATCAATCATGGCCAATACCCCAAGTGGCTTAACCTTCAACACCTCCCCAATCTCGGCTTGTCTCTCTCCTATCTCAACCACATCCACTGTTGCCCCAATTTCCTAGCAGCAACTAGTTCAGCATTCCAGTTCACATATGCAGAATGAAAGCAACCATGATGACAATTTGTGTAGTGGATGCATTAGACAAGGTAACCTTCAGCAAACAAAAACACACATACCCAGAAACTTCCAACATAGAAAAACATCTGGTGTGGCAGGAAGAAACTCACCAGGATCATTGTCGCCAAATGAATTCTCTACTTCAGGGTTGCTGTGTGAGGGATCTTCCCAAGTCTGAGGCAGCAGTCCATAGTTCCAGTTTATGTTGTATCTGAAAACCAGAACCACAATAATAAAGCTTTTTAAGAAAGACACTTCCTTGCAAGCTTGATCACACATAAACCATCACTGCATGTACATCCAACATGCACTATATTGAGATTGAATCAGACAACCTGACAATCAAATTCTCAGGGTTTTGATTCTGCATTTTTGCTGCACCAAGAACTAGGAATTGATGAGTGAAACCATCTACATCTATGTCTTGATTTGTTGGAAATAGATGTCTACTGCATTCAAAGCAGCATGTTGCAGGCACCAGGAATTGAAGGAAAGGGAGAGAAAGAGAGAGAGAAGGAATTGGCTCCACAAACCACATGTTTTCACAGCATCGATCAGACAGAAACAATGGCAGAATGAGGCCAAGACTTGAGAGAGACAGAGAGAGAGAAATTGGCTCTGCGAACAGCATGTTTCCATACCATCCATCAGACAGAAGAAATGGCAGAATGATGCCAGGAATTGAAGGAGGGAAAGAGAAGGACTTGGCTCAGTGAACAGCATGTTTCCACACCATCCATCACACAGAAGCAATGGCAGATTTGAAGCAGAGATAGAAAGAGAAGGACTTGGGCTCCATGAGTATGAAGTTCTTACGGATAGTAGCGCAGCTTGCCCTTCTTGGTATCCTGCTTGATGGGAGTGTTTGGCTCCTCTGTTGCTACCTCCATTTTGGCACTTGTCTCCTTCGGAATCTCCACAACGAAGTTGAGAAGTCCGTCATCAGAGTGCAAGGGAATATCATGCCATGGCGAAATCTGGCCACAACACAGTGAAACGCATTTACTACATCTGTTCTGAGACAGAGAGACAAAGACAGAGAGCCAGAGAGACAGAGTCGAAGAGACTCGGACAGACAGACAGACAGACAGAGCTGACGCCACTGGCACCACAAGCAAAATTACATGCCAATTTCCGACTTCGCAATGCACGCATCCGCGAGAATGAGAGAGAGAGAGAGAGAAATGCGAAATTCGGTGATCATCAAGCAGACGCAGAATGTGAAGCGCGCGCGCAGCAAAGAAACTCACAGTTTTGCCGGACTTGTCAAGGAAGAAAACTCGGTAATCCAGGGTCTGTGTTTCCCCGTCTTCCTTGGTGGTGTACTCTTGTGCTTGCAGAGCCCGGCAGCTGTGAATGTAGCCGCCGCTGCCGAATTTTCCGGCTTGCACCTGCTGCTGTCTTCTACTGCTGTGCAAACCTGTTGCTGAGGAGGACCGACGCAGCTTCAGCAAACCCGAGGCGACCATGTGTAGTGGTGCTCCCTGCTTCGACAACAACATTCCCCTTGCCGTTGGTATGGCGTAACCGTGCGGCAGATGTGCCACACTCGCCACGATCACTCTCACTGCCGCCATTGCTGCTACAAGAAGTTCAAACTCTCCCTCTCAGACTATCCCTCCTGCCTGTCTTCTGTCTTTTTCTTTCTCTCTATTTTGCTCTTGCGAGGAAGACTGATTTTTGGTGGCAACAAGCGGAAGAGACAAGACGTCTCGAGAGATTTCTACCGTAAAAAGGGGAATTGGATTTCGTTTCCTCGGAATATATCCTTTCCGGATGCCCTTTCCAGATTCGCAAGCGGCAACAGCAGTCCGGTGCTGTGCTCCTCTTGACTGGATTCCACCTCTCCTAGACGATTCTCTCCCGTTCGCAGCAGGCATCTCTCAGACCCCGTCCGCAAACACACCATCCGCCAGGAATGAGTGTCAGTGCATGCATCTTCTGCAATGTTTGTTTCTTTGGGGTCGCTCTAAGACCGTCATGGGTATGCCGTCCGTCCTTCCATCACTTCGAGCTTCGGTCGATCTCGCCTTGTCGTTGCCGAGCCGCGCTCATTCCTAGGGTTTGTATTTTCGTGCAGATCGAGTGTTCCGCTTTGCCGGCTAGGGTTTCGTCGCTGGATTCAGCTTTTATAATCTTCCTGAGCGAGGTATCCTTCATCAGGTTTGCTCTCAAACGTCTCGACGGTTTTTATCAATGTCTAAGTTCTAGGTCTGAACTTTGCTCTCCGACTCCATATGAAGATTTTGAGAGAGAGAGAGAGATTCATCAGTGGGTTGCATTCCTTTGAAACTGACTGTAGGAACTGAGAGGTTGCTGCTAGGGTTTGAGGGTCAGAGTAGGGAGGTGGCGGCTATTTCCTTGTGATATTTTGTGGTCACTGGAGCTTGTGTTCTTGTGAAGCGGAGAGTGCCGTAGTAGATGCCAATGCACTAAGTTCTGCTACGTTCCTCCCTCCCCTCTTGTGCTCTTCTGCAGAAGCGTTGGGGGAATATGGTGCTGTAGCTTTTATACGTGCAGAGATCAAAACCTGATGGTCTTTAGCTTGAGTTTTCGCCGTGGATATGGCGTTTTCTCCAATGAGGGACCGCATATTCCTTGCTCTCTTTTTTTTCCTACTCCCCGACTATAATTTTCTGCATCTCCCCAGGGTTGTATGGCTTGGCAATATCTTATTGTTGCAAATGTGTCTTCTATTCTGCAACGAGATCTGAAATTGTTGCCCTCTTCATTCTGGTAGTGTCTGTCTTTTTCTTGAGTTCCCCAGCATGGAGAGCTTTCCCACCCATCTTGTGAAGCATTTTTGGAGATGGGCTGGCTTCACAGAATGCATGTAGACGCATCCTTCCAAAAGGCAGCTTTGCAAAATCCAAGTGCATGATGCTTATACGCGGTTGCAATAGTTGAAGTCTATGCCCCTCCAATGGCACGAGGTTATGTGGCAAAATACATCTCTTTGTTCGACTCTTGGAGGGCAAATTTTTCCTTATACATCATAACAGCCGTGCAGTGCTCTCCAGTTCTTCCCAACAATCCAGTAGTGTCCTTTAAGCCTCCTTGTAAGTGTTATGCACCTAAAACGAATTTTTTTGTCCATCTTCCTTCCTAATTTCTTGTTGTGGGATTATTTTTCTGCGAATTCCAGTTCTCGTTGTGTTGGATTTATCTGTGTTTTGCACCATAATACTGATTACAAACTGGACGGTTTTTGGTGCTAGATTTGTATGAGATGGTGCTATAAAAATTCTTCCAGTCTCTCTTGGTCTCTGAATTTCTGATTTCTCAGTTCGGAGAAATGAGACTTGTGCACACCCTTTTTTCTTCTAACCAACATTCTTGTGATCTGCAACAACTCCTTAGCTGCTGGTGTCTTTAGTGTCCTCTGCAATAGCTCCTTAGCTAGTTGCAGTGCCCGCATAAATCAGTGCAATATATGTGTCTACTGAAATTTTGTTTAGAAATCCTCTGGGTGAATTTTGGGTATGAAAAAGTTCTCTCCATCTATGGACTTCTACATATGGATTGTGTGGCATCTGGGAAATGAGGCATGTGTAGTTCATTTCTTCCCATAACATCCAATGGCTTTGTAACTTGCAACAACTCCTTAGCTGCTTCTATGAAACCCACAAAAATAGTGCAAACTGTGTTAGATTTAAAGTGGGTTTTTTTGAATTTTCTTGCATTGGTATTTTCATAGCATCTGCAACATATCAAATCTTCTCAGCTAAGTGCAGTGAGACATGTAGATCAGTACACAAAGTCAGGTCTGAAATGAAATGCTCTCTATCTAAGGAGCTATGCGAGGTGGTTTGTGCAGCATGGTTCTTATACAAGAGTGCAACATCAAATGGCTGTCCTCTATGTTGATGTGTATACTTTTGCAGTTCCAATGCTGTGTTATGTCAAGGTAGAGGACAACAAGTAATGAAAGATTATTGACAATCTATTCAAGAAATTTGTACTATTGTCTTTGCAAATAGCCAGCATATATGAACATCTTTTCTGTTCAAAGAGATGTTTGTTGACAAACTCTCATTAACAACTTTCTATCATTTTGTCAAAAATGTTGCCACCATATTTCTTATATATCTTGACTAGTATAATTTGTATTCATGAAATTCATTGTTTGTTGTATACATTATGGCTACAAGTTATTTCAGTTAACACCTACAAAATTAGTACAATAGAAACTGAACATAATCTGTGTAATTTATTAAGAAAATAGTATTCATTTATGAGAGAAACTTACACTTCTATTTTCTACTCTTTAGACAGTTTTTGCAATAGTTGCAACAAAGTTTTTCTTCCATTTCAATCTTGTAAACTATATCATTAAAGAAATAAACTTGAAGCATTAAAAACATACAAACAACTTTAAAAACAAAACTTCATTTGGGATGAGCCGATTAAAAAGGTTTGACTTTAAAGGTTTAATTTTTAAAATAAAATTACTTACTTATTTATTCCCTACCCAACTTCCTATCTATTTACATAATTAATAGATCGAAACAAGGGATTGTTGATTACAATTGCCGCACAATGCTTCAAATTTTCAACACACAATACTTCAAATTTTCAAAGAAAATTCCATAATGATTTAAGTCCCCTAATGACGAAACTATGAGAGATCTTGTTGTCAAAAACCCTTAAAACAAAGAAAAGTTCACAACATGAAGATCATGAATCTATTCCCTATGTTCCTTAGAATTTTTTCATTTGAATGAACAATATCAAGAACTTGGTGATTAACATGTTCAAGTTGGCAACAAGAGTTAGATGAAAAGAAAAGTTATAGCATAATATTTGGTATATTTTAAAGATACGAAATCTCTTTTGGGAAAGGAGAATAGTTTTTTTGGGGGGGTAATTTTTATTATGTAGATCCTTTTGTTTTTTAATTGAGGCTAGTTGAAGAATAAAGTGTTTGGATCAACTAATTTTGTAAGAGTGAGATTGTGTATTTCTTGAACCTAAATGTGGACATAAAAGGTTGAAAAGGGTTGAAGGAAGACCAAAAATATATGATAAAAAACCCATTGAAGAATAAGGAAATAATTTAGTCTTCTTATTGAATTCATGCTTGATCATGAACATGTTTTTCTTGCACTTCAAGAAAACATCTTCATGATTCTATGATGACCATACCCTAAATTGATTTATTGTAGGTTTTGAACATATCATTAGACTTGTCTAAAATTAATTAATGTTTTTGGAACGTGTTAATATTTAAGGCAAAATAAATTTAGCACTTACATTTGACCCAACATCTTAAAAACTAAAATACTTTATTTATTAAGGAACAACCTTGTACTGAAACTTTTAGATCGACCACACTTTCTTTTTCATAGATTTTTTGTGCATAACAACCTTTTATCATAATACCTTGACATGTTCGACGCATGTTTGTCAAATAGTTAATTGAATTTAAATGTTCCATTTTAAAAAAAACTCAAAAAATATTTCATTTTTTTTCAAAATTTTCTTTGTGGGAAAATTAATAATTGGAAACTTTGAAATTTCTTAATATAATATAATTTTATCTTGGTGTCACCAAAGTCCTATAATACAATGATGAAATAGAAGACAATATAAGTGTGAATTCACTTGAGATGGGTTCCTTGACCACATGGGTAGCAAAAGATATGGGACTCCACTTCAAAATATTAAATATTTTCATTAATTAAAGTTATTCGTAAAGTTTTGTGATTAAGGGCTAAGTGCAACACACCCCCAAGTTCCTTGATGGACTCAACTGCGAGTCCAAATGTGAAAACAACAAAAGAAGAAGGAATTGGGGCGTGCTCCCTTATTCACAACTCTTCAGGGGTAGAAAGGTGTGTTAAAGTTTTAAGATCGGGACTAGGAAGATTAACAAGCAAATCAATTATTCACACAGACCTGCACAAACTAAATAGCAAGTTAATTAATGTGTAATTGAAACATTTTTGGTGCATGAACAAACTATGAGCAAACATGAATACACAAGACTCACCACGGCCTGGACTTGGGGGAAGCCACCACCTTCCCCTTCATAGTATTTGTGCCTAGCCACGGGGCTAGCACCCAAATGTCATTTTGTTTCGAGACTCCCAAGTGGGAGTCTCGAAATTCCCAAAATTGGGACTCCCACAACTTTGGAGTCCCATAACTTTGTGTGCAAACCTTTGATTGATGTGAAGTTTAAAGTAAAATTGTAGCCCTCATCAAGATCTTTTCAACGATATGTAACAAGTCACCAGAACATAAGGAAATCAGGGTGATTCCAGACTTTTAATGGTTGGGAATCAAATTGGTAATTTAATTTTCGACCCTTTTTTTGGCCATAACTTTTGTTTTAAGTACCCAAATGGGTCATACAAACTCACTTTAGACATCTACGTTCTAAAACATTTTCAATGATATAAGGAACTCTTCAATGCAATGGGTTTTGACCCCTACAATCGCTCTGTAAAAATTCAAATGTCCATTGAGACTCCAACTCCCAAAGTGCCAACTCCCAAAGTGGGAACTCACTTGGGAGTGTAGGGGTTCATTCCCTCACACTGTTTGACACTCCCAGGAGCATGAAATGTGACTTTCGAGCTTCACCCGGCCCACACCTTCACAAGCCCAAGGTTAGAGTTGCAACACTGAGAATGACCAATTTTGACATAATAAGGCATCAAATGTGTAATTATAGAAAGGGAAAAATGAATAAAAGATCGATGGCCAAAACCATCACAAGGGAAACAAAAAGGAAAGGCCAAAAGATGAATAACCCGCAAGTACCAAAAAAAGGGAGAGAGTTACTCCCTTTTTGTGGTAGGAAATTATTTCACCCATGGCCCCCCTAATGTCGCTTGCATGCAAATCATGAGATCTAATAATATGGGAGGTGTAGAACATGCATCATTCATCAACGCAATTTTCCTCTTTATAGTAGAGGTTAAAACATGTTGAAAAAAATATTAATATGTTGCTTGAAAATTCGAATGTAAAAATATAAGGATAAATGACCTCTCGATCATCTTTCATGGAAAAGACAGGCACACTCCCTAATGAAATGATCCATATCATGCTCAGGTGCGTTGTGCACCTCCATGGCCATTGGAATAAAATGGTCTCTTTCATGGAGCCCTTTATATTTGCAGATCTCAGCAATGGCATTAAGTTCCATAGCTACATCTGATGGTCGACTAATGATACTTGAAGCCATTGTTTCTTGCATAAGGTCAATAATCACCACATTAGCAACAAAGACATGGTGCTTTCGGGTCATGTAGAGATCGATTCATAATGAAACTCTTGACATAAGGTTTACCACCGCTTTTTCCATACAACATGCCCACTCTCTCGAATGAGGGCATACATGATGTATTGAATAATGTCATGTGTGGCTATCCGCTGACCACCAAAATAAACAACGAACTAAGTGCGTGCTAGATGCGTCCAACTTGTGAGAAGACTAGATGTAGAGGGTTGAATCAAATTGAGATGAAAATGTAATGCTAAGGTGAAAATAAAGTGTGTGATGCAAAATGAACAAATAGATGGTTTAACAACCAACCATAGCTTTGCCCCTTGCCTGAACAAGAACAAATGCGAGCTTTGGATGTTGAGGAAATGGAGTCATGAACTTTTAACTAGGAATAAAAGTTTTACAAAGTGAAATAATTGAGACCTAAACAAAATTTTCCACCAAATTTGATGGTCACTTAAGTTTCATCCTATCTTTCATTTTTCTTGAACCCCTCCACGATTGTTACATATATTTTCACTACTCTACTTGTAGAACTATAATAACTAGTTTCGAATTTGAATTTTATCATTTCATACTAAGATTTAATAAAATTTCCTTACTTTGTGGATACCACTAAAAGAAGGGAGAGGGGGTGAAAACATGCCCAAACATAAAGTGAAGACATGTTGAATTTTTTAATTAATTAAGGCTAATTGAATGTGTGCATGATGGACACTATAACCTAATGCACTTTAAAAATGAGTGACCAATCAAATTGTTAAAATAATATGGAATTACAAGTTGGTTTCAAATATTGAGAGTATTTTAAAATGACATTAAAAGGTTTAATTTTTGGGGAGGGTAACAACCATTAGTCAAATTTGTATAGATGTAGGGTGGGCTAACAACACACAATAACGAGGATTTCATTTTTTGTGGATTTCTAAAATACCAACTAAAATGTTTGATTGTTAACAATGTGGAATGTTCCACTAAAGGTTCCAAACTACAAATTGAGTAAATATATACATATGGTTATTTCCAAGGAGCCGATTAGCCTAAATAAATGCCACTTGGTAGTGTAACATGGGCCAATTGTTAATCCTTTTTACTTGAACAACTTTGAGATCATACAAATAGTCTTGTTTTCTTTAGAGATATGAGACATTAAGATTATCATGAATTGTATTGATAACATGAATTTCATTGATGACATTTGATAGCATGGACAAAGTTAAACTTTGAAAATAAAATTGACAACAACGGTAAAATTAATGTGTGTAATTGAAATTGATGACACAAATGGACCATATTACATGGATGAATTTATCTTTGTGATACCTTGCCACATGGATCAAAATTAATATCAAGAGCTAAAATCATATAACATTGATGAAATTGATAAAATTGATTGTGAAGTATTTCATGGATAAATTTGACTTAGACATGGATGAAACTACATTCATGGACAAAAATGACCATCATCCATCCATATGTCCAATTTGTTTGCTTGTCTATTTGTATGAGGTCTATATTTACTTCCTTATAGACCTCTCCTTGGACCTTATAAACTTCATTTTCTCCATAGTAGGTGAGCTTACATAATTTTGTCCTTCCTTATTATAGACCTACCTCATAGCCTACAAAATGGAATTGTCCTCAACCTCCTCCCATTCTTCACATAGATCCTTTTATAAATAACAACATGACTCAATTTTATTTTATTTTGTAGAAATATGAAAATTATTTTAAAATGTTGCACATTAACCTATATTTTAAGTATACAATTTAACTAATGCCCAAATGACAATAAACTTTATTTTCTTCAATAATATAATCAAATTGTTATATAAACATTTTATTCCAAGATCATGGACCCTTTTTATTTATTTGATTAAACTATTTCAATGTGAATTCAAATTTAAATCCACAATCAAGCCTTATTCTTGACCAATTTTCAATTTACCTAATGGAGCAAAAGTGATCAAAGTTAGAGTGTCTAGAAATTAATTAAAAAATGTTCAAATGATTTTGTACAATTGATTTTTTAAGAAAGTTATGTCTATTAGAGCCTTGAAGAAGTTTGTCTTAAAATTTCTTAATATCTATATATGAAGATAATTTTTTTCCAAATTTTTTTCCCCATAAGAATTCTTAAATGAAGCCTAAAAAAACATTGGGATGGGTGACCTTACAAGAGGCTTAATATACTTGGGCCAATGGCACAAGGGCCTACTAATGTGTTTAAAAATTGTTAAGCACAAACCTTTTTTCAATCATAGTTTAATATCATGGAACTTGTCTTTGGTCAAAGCAATAATGAAAATGGAATTCATTATTCACAAAGCACTAGAAAACAAATTGAAACATATGTCATGTCGTGGAAACTTAGGTTATGAAAGTAACATTGGATTCATTTTTTTGCTAACTAAGAAATGAAAGTAAAACTTAATAAAAGAAATACAAGTTGAAATCCTACATTTTAATTTTTTGGAGGCTTGGGTTCAAGTTCTAATGCTAATTGGGTCATATTTGATTTTGAATTGATCATATTATCAATTGGGTTTTTTTATAATACTGATGACCAAACTCAAATTGAGTTACCATCTATGAATATTAGATCATTAAACCCATGAGCAATAGGGTCACTACAAAATAAAGACATACAATATTCCATATATATGTTTTTCATTTATAATCACTTCATCCATAAAGATTGATGTTAATATAAGAACAATTTTGTCATAATACATTCAATTTTTGTCTCTATCCATGCATTTTTGGACCATGAAGAGGTTACAACTCTAAAAGCATAATATAATTGGCATTGCATTCCAAACATGACATATTTTTCATTCATCCGCATACCATTCATTTGCAAGGATGATAATCAGTTATCATTGGTTTTAATTGGGAAAAAGTGTTGTCATGAGCAACTGTGCATTTATGGGTTCACAACTTTTCATCCACAAGGTCTCACATTGATTCAGATTGTTTTCATCATGTGTCTAAAGGTGCTTGCCAAGTTCAAGGATGAATTTTACAAGATCATCTAATTGGGTACTGAAATGCTCTAGTGTAGTTTTGAGTAGGCAATCTAGAGCAACCATACAAAGAGAACCAAAGGAACTAATTGTGCAAGTATTCAACTCCTTTCTATTTAGTATTACCACATTTGGACTCTGATTTTAGTATAGTAGCATTTTTTACATTATTTTTTTTACTATTTAGAGAGGTTCTAAAAACCAATGGCCTTTTAATGCAAAATCCCTCTTGAGATGCTAGCCAATGATATAACATCAGAAATCTGAAAAAAAAAAATCATAAAGCACAAGTATTTCTCTTTCATATTTTTGGGTCTCAGAAATGATATGATATGATATGATACCCTACTACATTGGCAACTTCAACACTAATTATATAATATTTATAGAGAATTTGGAATTTTTTTGAAAAAATATTTTCCAACAAAAAAAACTTGTTAATGAAAAGATTGAATCTTCAAGAATCTTCTATTTATCAAAATTAAAATTTCTAAATTAATTAATTGTTTGGCGGATATGTCTCAAAGTTGCCTGCCAAGTTACTACTACTACTATGGTATTTATCTTTCTTGAGGAAAAAATAAATAAATTATGAACCCATCATGTGAAAGGCATTTAAAAAGTTGTCCCTCATTTTCAAAGGTAAAAAAATTAATTTTCCCGCAGTGGTTTATGTGTTGTATTCGGGCATTTAAACAAAAAAAAGACTCTTCTCTAGGTTTCCTTTAAAGGCTCGTCACTAGGTTTTTAAAAAAAAGGCTCTTCATGAACATTAGAGAACATAACATGCTTGAGATGTGAATCATGGCCGTGGAAAAAACCAATTATCACATGCAACATAGAGTGTTAATTGTTTCCTCAGCCCCACTCATAAACATGAAAAATTGGACAATTGTCCATAAGATGGAGAGATTATAGTAGTATATAAACATGAAAAATTCAACGAATTCGGCATAAATTAAATTATTAAAAAAAAATTCGACAATTTATTTTATGTTGATGTTTTTATAAAAATTATTATTTAATCTGTTAAAATTTCAAAAAAGTTGATTAATATATAAAAGTTTGATCCTTGATTGATTGTGTTTTGAAGGGAGGATATTAAATTAGAGGTCCACTTGAAAACTAAAACAGTTCAAATTGTTTAAAAACAAAGGTACCTTACAATAAATTTATTTTTTACTGTTGAAAATTAAAAAAAATTAAAAACCCAAACATCAAACCAGGAAACTAAAGTTAAATTAATTATTCAACATTCGGGTGCCGAATCTGCCAAGGTACTACAATATTTAAATATCATCACCTGGTCCAATATTATGATCAACCATTAAAAATAAAATTATATATATAGATATAAAGCCCAAAAAATGATGGATTTGAATTCAGAGACCCTGAAATTTTAGTCTAAGCATGGGATCCAGCGGTGCTCAGTATGTGACCCTGCAAAAATAATTTTCACATCCAAGTTTAGTTATTGAAGTTTCTGCAAACCCCCACCCATAAAACTGAAACTGGGATAGCAAACTGGGATGGGGGAACTACTCAGAGCAAACCACCTGGACCAATCATTATGGTGGGCCAATCAAAAATATTGAGCAGACATTGATCATATTTATTACACTCTTTATCTGCAGGTGCACAACAGTGTTGCGCCTATTACTACGAGCCACAAGAAAGTGTGCAATTTGCTGAGCTAAAGACATCGATCATATTAATGACACTCGTTACTACTGCAGGTGCACAGCTGTGTTGCGCCTTTTACTACGAGCCACAGGAAAGTGTGCGATTTGCTGAGCTAAACCGGCACATTTTGACTTTTCTTCATCCAATTTTACAATGTATGATCACATACAGTACTGAGCACCACCGCTGGAGATGGTCTCAGAGAGGGAAGATGTAAGCACGTAGGTACCTATTGATGAACATGTTGATGATGTATGTCTATACGTCCCTCCAAAACAAATATGAAAAACGTGCATCTGTGTTTTTTTTGGGCCACTTTTAAAGTGGGTGCCCCTTGCAAAATTAAATGGGTCCTTGCAATGTTAAATTTTTTTTTTGGCTAAAATGAAGAAACACTCCATTGGAAAGAGGGAGAGAGACAGAAGGCAAAACACAAAACAGGGGGATGGCAAAGGCAAAACATCCTCACTGGGATCAGGGCAGGATAAGAAGAGGAAGAAAGACTTGAGCTAGGAAAAAAAAACCCACAGAAGAGGAAGAAGAAGAGGAATGAGAGAGAGAGAGAACGCAAATTTGGTCAGATTTGGGGAAGAAGAAGAAGAAGAAGAAGAACAAGTGGAAGAAAAACTGAGGAGCTGCAAGAAGGAAGGTACATCTGTGGCTCCTCTCTGGTGATCAAGGTTTAGGGGGTGGTTCTCTTTGCAACAGAATTCAAGAAGAGTTTCTTTTTTGTTTTGGAAACCCAGATCTTGGAATAGAGAGAGAGAGAGAGAGAGAGAGAGAGAGAGAGAGAGAGAGATAAGACAAGAACATGACCTAAGTTGCACCACTGCCACGAGTGGGTGTGTCTGATTCCTGTAGTGCATCAAAATCCATGCTTGTGTGAGGAGATGATGATGATGATGATGTTGCCATATCAGTCAGCTGCTATACATGTGCAATTCCTGTAGTACTTAAAAAATTCCATGAAGATTGTGTGAGGAGATGGTGATGATGATGATGCTGACCTTGCTATGTTGTGAGTCTCTCCAGTAGCAATGCAGCCAGATTACAAGGGCCCAGAAGTTGCTTTGGTGGAGCGGATTATGCAGCTACAAACTTTGGGGGTAAGGTGTTTGGAATGTGGAAATGCTTGTTTAGTCCCCCCCCAGTTTATGCATTGTGCAAAAATGCTGAAAGTAGAAGATCTGCTGCTGAGTTGTGTGTGTGTGTGTGTGTGTGTTTTGATTTGCAGGCAGATGTGTTCGAGGCATCTCCGTCAGATGATTATCCCTTCTTTTGGGGAAACCTCTATGGTGGGCAGTTAATGGGTCAAGTACGTCTATATGATCATCCATAGTATATCTTTTATGCTTTTGTTGTTTTCCAGAAAGCTCAACAAACAGCATACTGTGAACAGAGCACCCACTATTTTGCCCTATAGAACTTGTGCATGATTTTCATCATCTGTAATTTGTGTTTTCACTCTTTTGCATTCTATCATCCATGTGGAGTGCATTGCACAGCGATTTAAGTTAGTGGGTTAGAGATATGATTATCACTGAACGACGCCACATGTTGCAGGCTTTAGCAGCTGCCTGCAAAACAGTGGATCCCCCCCTACAAGTCCACAGCTTTCATTCATACTTTCTTCGCACTGGGGTTGATGATGGTATATGTTGTGTAACCAACCTCTTTCCAATTGTTTGTTTCGTCTTTGTATAAAGTTTTGGTTCTGTGTTTTAAAGAAATAAGTTTGTTTACCAGTTCTGGGGTGTGTATCTTAAAGAGAGGGACACTCTTGTTGTTTTGGTTTTGGTTGGAGTGCAGTACCAATAGTGTACAAGGTTCAAAGGCTTCGCACTGGCAACACATTTGCAACACGGTGGGTATCTGGAATTCAGAAAGGCAAACTCATATTTTCAATGTGCTCCTCCTTCCAGGTATATATCATTCATTCATTCATTGGGTAGTAGTACTATTACTACCGTGTGAGCTGAGAAGCAATCATCTTTTCATCCATTGGGTTCATGACAGAAAGCTCAGAATTTTGAAGTGACAATGGCAGACAGATAGAACAAGAACAACAAAAAATTGTTGATATATGAATGCATCTTGCAGAGGCCTGAAGATGGGGTCGAGCATCAGACACCGATGCCAAGTGCGCCTTCTGTAGATGAGGTGTGGTGGCTGGGTTATAGTCAATATTTGTTTTTTGGGTGTTTATTTATTTCATGAATGATTTCTGATGTAATTCACATCACATTTTTTGTTCACAGTTTTACAAATTTTTGGGGCCATCTTCATTGTGCTCAAATGTTGCAGGTAGAGTCCTGGGAAGAGTTGCGCAAGACTGTCAATACAGATCCTCGCATCCCTCTGTAAGTCCCTCATCTAGTAGTGGCCGCTGATTTTTTTCCACTGGAATCACAGACTTGTCTGCAATGCTGGAGTCAGAAAACAGAAACCAATTGCTATGAGGTTGAAAATTGCTCAGAGAGTGTGTGAAAGGTGTCATGAAAAAAATGCAAAAGAAAAGAAGAGGAAATCCACTTCCTAAAATTTTGTTGACTTCCGGTTGGTAACTTACAACTATGTTGTTTTTGTTGCAGTGATCTTTGGTATTGCGTAGGGTTCTTGAATGCAGAGGGATTGACTGACAGTTGTGTGCACACATTCCTGAATGCAGGGAAGTGAGGCAGAAGTTGGCAGATCGCAAAGCAATGATAATGCCTTTGGAAGTCAAGTTTGTCGAGCCTGTAGATCCAGTAGTACCAAAAGTAATGGCACCATGGTCAGTATAATTTTTTTCTGAGTATAATCCCTAAACCCTAATGGCACCATGGATGTTGTTTGTCTTCAGATGCTAAACCATCAACTTTTGTGCTTTGGGTTGTTGTCTCTCTTTTGTTGCTGATGATAGAGAATGGTGCATGGGTGCAGGCAGAGAGTATGGATTCGGTCAAAGGGAAAACTGTCAGATGACCAGGTTTTACATAGGTACAAACTTTCATTGATAGAGTTGTATGTGTGTGTGTGGCACACGCAGTATGCTGAAAGTCTTTTGCAGAGTTTTGAAATTTGGAAACGTGGATCTGAAACGATATAAAATTATTATCATGTGCACACTGTTCTGAACAACGTCTTAACTAGCCCCGAGTATTTTTTGTGTGTATTTTCTTTTTGCCAGTTGTGTGGGTGCATATTTATCTGATTGGACACTTCTGGAGACAGCCTTACGACCACATGGGCACTTGCCAGGCCGGGATGACATGCGTATTCTCAGTGTAGACCACTCGTATGATTTTTTCTCACCACCCAATACCCAATTTTCTGCAGTGTTTCATCTTGGGAAATCAAAAGAGTCAAACACCCAATTTGAAGTAAATTCAAGGCTTTGCTGCTTCTTGTTGTTGTTCCATGTAGTTTTGCATTCATCTATGCTTTGTGTAGACTTATATTCCTTGTGCTTTATGAGTTATTGCAAGCTTCTAGTGAAGGATGATATTTCTATTTTCTATGCATAAAAAAATTGGTTCGATTTGCTTGCCACCTGGTGGCCACACAAGAGAGTCTAAAGAAATGTTTTGTGGGGATGCAGCATGTGGTTTCACAGACCATTCAGGGCAGACGAATGGCTCCTGTATGTGGTATGTATGTTCTTCACACTCATCCATCCATGGTACCTTCCAAATCTGCTTCAATGAAGGTCTCATTGTCATGTACAAGAAGCACAAGACAGTCCTTGAAATCATTGCTTAGATGGATGGTCTATGTATGTGAGGTTCTCGCATAAGTTTGCTCCAATCATCTTTCTGGATGCAGCACCAAATATTTTGCAGAAAAAAAAATCAGACAACCCTAAACCTTAGACACTAAATCAGAAGCTGTATCTCAAATTTGTGAGCTGTGCCTTCAATATTTTTCGCAGCAATCGAGCCCGTGTGCAAGCAATGCCCGTGGATTGGTGTTTGGTCATATCTACACGCAGAGTGGACAGGTACATATATGTGCTGCTTCAACTGAGTAGTGTCATATTTGGTTTCTTGACATAGTAAAACCCTGTCCATCATAGCTGAGGATAATTGAGCACCAAAATTGTCTGGAATGCACTTTGATCTGACATGAGGAGATTTCTCAATCTTGACCCTAAAACCCTAAAGCCTAAAGCCTAAACCATGAGAGTTATTGAATCTGACATTAATGCCTACCTGTTTTTCTCCCGTTCACAGCTGGTTATGTCTTCATCACAAGAAGGCATGCTTCGCAGGGTGAATCCAGAGGCAACACAAAAATCCAAGCTATGAACAAAAAATTGCAGAGTGCAAAAGCATTCAATGGGTAGGTATGTGTTTCTGTGAACATTCGATTCTGCTGCTGTCAGCTCTTGAATGGAGTGATCCTCAGCAGCAATGACCCCATACAGAGATGTTTCTGCAAAACAAAGCTTGTGCTAACACTTCCCTCCACCTTTTGAGGGTACAAAAATGGCAGAGGATTCAGAACTGGTGAACATCATGACAGTGGATCAGCCCCATCTTACTGTTCCTGGCATCTTTGGTCCTGGGTGTTTGATTATCACTTTCAAACCAGAGAAAGGCAGTTGTAAAACATATCCATAGTTGGTTACTCCTCCATTTGGGTAGTTTGAAAATCAGTCTTTCTGAATAGTGTCATAATCACGAGAGTGAGGATGCTAATTAGAACATAAAAATGGGTGCAAAAATGTGCAATATTCAAAGTCATAAAACAAAGATATTCTGGGTGCATAGAAAAGCTGACACGTTGGAAATGAGAATTGCCTGAGACAAATTGAAATCAGTCCAATTCATAGCATACTCGTTCATCTGAGGATTGGTAAGAAAATTTAGCAATAGACAAGATTGTAGTCATGCAAAAAAATGGAGGAAACTTGGGAAGTGGGTCATAGAGTATTTCATAGACAATCAAATCACATTGATAGATTGTGCGGTGGAGAAAGTCAATAAAGCTTCATTGATCTTCTCTTATTTGAAAACCTAGTCTTGACTCCCCTTGTACATCCTTTAATATATTCCTTGCAGTGTTGAATTGCACATTGATCCCCATTGCCATTTGCAACTGGGCAATTTATTTTTGTTGGAAACCAATTCAACAGGCATAGGGTTTTGATTGTTTTATGCTTTTTGGAGCAATCACCCCATGAAATGTTTTGAAATTTGCATACTGAGAGTTTTCTGGTTGTGACTGCAAATGCTGATTTGGTTCTTTCTTTCCATGTGCTGAACAATGACCCACACAGAGTTACTGAGGAATGCATGATGGTGTCAAAATTCAAGGCTGCTGCAAGTATGTCATAGATTGCCACGGCCAACATCCAGTGGTGTTAGAATAAACACCCATCAAGCATTTCTCCCTTTGTCATTGCCAATATACAGTGGTCTTAGACTAAACAACCATCAAACATTTCTTCTACCTTTGTCATGGCTGGCATCTCAACTCTGTTCATTTGCTCTTGTGTCAATCCAGCAAGTTGATCGGAAGGTCATCTCTCCATCATCTTCTGTCCCTCGTTCTTTGCAGTGTGTTCTGCTGCTTTTTCCCTAAGACAAGAAAAACTGTTGCCCTACATGTGAGAGGCACTCTTTTATGTCCTGGCTAAGTGGGAGACTCTCTGGTGCACTGGAAAAACGAATTTTGCTATGCATTGAACCTGACTACTTCCACACCACAATTGCTTGCATGTGCCAGCTGCTTCTGCCATGCTCCTTCCTGCCACTCCATGAAGTGTCCTGTACTTGCAAACCGCATACTAGGTAGCTATCCAATCAACAAAGATACCCACCTACACTCATGGCTCCCGTGAATCATCATGTATAATTCTAACAGAGTTGACAATGGCAAGGGCTTGTTTACAACTGTTTATCTTCTCTGACTTGATGAAAGCAAAGAAGGCAAAGAAAGCAAAGAAATTGAGCAATCAAATTTGCAACAAAACCACTTACCAAAAATGACTTCTGGGGCACTCTTAGCACGATTGATGATTGTGAAAAACCCCCATTCCTGATAAGCATCTTGCAGCTTGCCACAGGTTGTCCAATTTGATACCATGGACTCGATGCATTCATTATACTTCTTCCTAGATGCATGGTAAGAGCAGCTCCACCTATACTCAACATTTGGCCCTTCAGCAGTATTTCTCGCATCCGAGAGTTTACTTATATACTGACTCTGAAGAAGAAGAAGAATCCGTTAGGAGAGTAGAAGAAAAATCTGGTTCCCAACTCCGAGAAATCCACAAGGTTTTTTTCTGCGAGGAACACAGAAAGCCATGGACAAGGGAGTGCAGAGGTGGGCTGTGAATGTGTCCTTGTGGACGCCATCTCCGCATCAGTTTCGCTCTTGTCTCTCTCTCTTGCCTCCTTGTGAACGATCTTCTGTTGTAAGGTACGTAAACATGCCCTTCTTCTTCTTCTTCTTTAGGATTTTCTCTGGTTCTGGGGACAGGGGACTTTGCACCTGCCATTGCAGAGGTATTGTGTCTGGGACTCTTTACACTTGCAAAGATTTTCTCTGGAACTTTACACTTGTGCATATTGTCTCTGGGATTTGGGATTTCTTCTTTCAGGCGGTGTGTTGATTTTCGTCCTTTTTTTTAGGGTTTTTGTTTTTGATGATGAAGCAGGTTTGTGAATTTTGAAGATCAGAAAAAATTGATTCTTTGTTGAGATTTTCTTCTTTTTTCAGTGGTGTGTTGTTCTTCTGTTTTAAAAAAAATTAAATTAGTGGGTTTCTGTTTTTGATGATGAAGCAGGTCTATGAGTTTTGAAAATCAGAAAATTTTGATTCTTTGGTGAGATTTCTTCTTTCAGTGGTGTGTTTTTTTTCCTTCATTTTTTTAAGGGTTTTTGTTTTTGATGATGGAGCAGGTTTGTGAATTTTGAAGATCAGAAAAGAGCTCTGCTAAGTAGACTGTTGCAGCGAAAACTGGTGCAATTTGTTCTAGGT
>Ga0209208_10004024_pt1 | contig 20961 bp, 19 predicted proteins | sample S1TSphfallax_3_FD_187694 | JGI IMG/M metagenome (GOLD analysis project Ga0209208, IMG submission 187694) | Host-associated microbial communities from peat moss isolated from Minnesota, USA - S1T2_Fd - Sphagnum fallax MG (SPAdes) (version 2) | ecosystem: Host-associated > Plants > Peat moss >...
AGATTTAGTAGATCAAGCATGAATCTGCATCAAAACAAACCACCCACGTGGTTAGTTCACATTCCGGGACACCCTTGGGTGTTGGGACAAGCCATGGGCACTTTGGACCACGAGACACACCACGGCCCGGACTCGGGGAAGTCACCACCTTCCCCCATATAGTATTCTATGCGCCACGTTTCGGGGACTACATCCAAATGGCTCTTTTTCCTGGGACTCCCAAGTTGGAGTCCCGAAATTGTCCCGAAACTGTCCCAGGTGGAGTCCCGAGACTTTGGGAGCTCATAACTCCCGACTGCAAAGTCTGATCGCGACAAGATCTAAACCAAACTTGTAGCCCTCGTCGTCATCTTTTCAACGACGTATCGCACTCTCAATTCGGAGGTCGGGAAGATATCGATTCCCGACTTTTAGTGGTCGGGAGTCAAACTGCCAGTTTGATTCCCGGCCCTTCTTTTGCCCATAACTTGAGCGACAGATGTCCAAATGGCCAATGCGAGGCCATTTTCGATATCTACGTTTCAAGACCTTTCCAATGAAACCAAGAACATCCTAATGCGAGGTGTTTTGGGCCTTGCTGTCGAGCTCTGAACATTCGGGAGTCCCGAAGGACTCCAAATCTTCACTTTTTCCAAGTGTTGGGCTTCACCCCCACACTTGGCCAAAGTAGGGTTGCGACAATGTAGGAAGGGTGTCTAGGATTTAGGATGTCATCCACCAAGCATGTGGGTGACTTAGGAATGGGCTAATATGTTTGTTGAACCACCTTTGCTGGTGTTATGGTAGTCCAAATCTAACAAAATTGATGACCTTGTGAACCAACTAAAGTAGCATCCACCTGCATTAGCTCGTTAATCTAAACCCTAATTTGTTACCAACCAACTGAAATAATTGGTTGAGAATCTCCCAACGGTGGGACATTTTCCAACAAATATGCACATGGGTGCATTTATGTTTGTTGCAAGTATTGTACAACCCGAATCAATTCCTTGTATAAGCCTAACTTAGGATTTAAAAGTCCTTGGCTTGTACCTACTTATGAAAGACCTTGGCATGGCCATCCAAAGATGACTAAGTCGATTAGCCCAATCTTGATCAAATATAGCACCCCCCAACAAGGTGATGTTGTTTGGTAAAGAACGTTGATAACCTAATATAGTCAATGTTGGTAACAAGTTCAGTTACTTTTATTGCAACATCATGAACAACATGGAGGCTTGTTTGGGTTGTGGATCCTTTTCCACATAATGGTATTTTAAAATTAAAATGTCAAACTATAAAATTGTAACTAATCCAAAACTAATGCCTCCAAACAACTCAAGTAGGCATATCCCATCCTTGGGAATCTCCTATTGAATAACCTTAGTATTGAATGGGTTCAAACTTGGAGGCCCATTATCAACATTCATGAATGATTATGGACTTGGTGATGACAGAATGTGCCAAGCTTGATAAATGTAGTGACTAGTTGATGCTTAAAGTTTAGTCAATATACCCCATGGCAGCTTGGGATCCAATGGACACATTGGAATGATTGGCATCCCTTCTAGCCCTGACATCGCTAATTCACCATTTGAAGGCGTGTCCTGGTCATGGATATTACCTTCCAACAACTCAAGTCCATGTAGAATGCTAGAAAATCCAACCAACATAGTTGATTTGTTAGACTTTCCTACTTAACCCCCAATGAATCTCATTGGTAATGAAGCTTTGTGACTAACTGATGTTTATTAAACTGGGCGGTAACATGTTGTTTCTTCCCAAAAATCAATGGTAACCTTCAAGGGATACAAAACCACACCTCTAATCAATACATCATAGGACATAGCATGTGTGACCAATGTTCAGGCTTGCATTCTAGTGTAGTATGTTAGGATCAATTTGGATCACAATCTTTTGTTCAATTAACCTTCATGCCTTCTCTAACCCACCCATTGATGTCAAAATTTTGATATGGGCATTGGTTAAGATTAACATCAGTCAATCCAAGACCATCAATAGCAGCTTTGCCCAACATTAATGGTTAAACACCGAAATCCAACAATACTTTGTTAGGACGATATTGATGAACTAATGCCCTTCTCAAGTTGAACCTTAGACACCTCCATGTTGCGATTGGCTTTAGAAATTGAATGGGGAATTATGGGAGGTATAAAAGAATCTTCCAACCTAATTACCACATTTGGTGTGCCACCAATTTCACATAATGTGGCTATTAAACAAAACACAGCCGTTGGTTGAATACCTCAAATGGCCATTATCTTAGCAAAAAACAATGGTGCTTGACACATCGCTTTGGTTGACCCCATTAAACCTATGGGTGTTTTGGGCCTAAAAATCGAACTAGGCGCCATTTTTGGCACCCCACTAGAAGTTGATGCCCCATAGGATTAGGAATGGTGTTTGTCAATAAAAATGATTATGAGAATCACACCTAGTGCTAAGCTCCACCATGTTGAGGATCCAATCTTTCATCAGCACTTCATGGTTTTACCACATGACCACTAACCCTTGGTGCAGTTGTGGAAATCATCTCACTAGGATTTGAAACCATAACATGGTTTCCATCATCTGATGCCCATAACCCATGATCTTCTGACATATGTGGAATATTGTCATCTAGTGTCACTAATCTTTAAAAAATTAGCTCCACAAAATAATCATAAATCAACATTTGAACCATATGATTGGCCATTTTATTAATTTTTGGCCTTCCTTGACCTAGATGTAATAGATTTCACCTCAGTTGCCATGCTTGTGATTAGGGCTCCAATTGTGTAAACCTAGTTTCCATGGTGTTGGGTTGGCCTTGAATTGGTTTGGTGGCCAACCCTTTGTTGGCGGCACCTTTCCCCTTTTAGCCTTTCCTAGAACCTTAGACCTTACATGCATTGGTGTTTTGTGATTGGCCACATTGTAATTATGGGTGAAATGTGAAGCAATGGTTGGTATCCACTAGAATAAATCCCCCAAAATGCAACTAATGCATTTGCAACTAATTATCATTTGCAATTAGCTCTTATTGGTTTTGCATTAAAAGAAATCCCCCAAAATGTAACTAATGCATTTACAATGACGTACAATTAATTGTCATTTGTAACTATATTTAATTAGTTTTGCAACTATTTTGCACCCTTAACCATTCTTGCAACTATGGTACAACTACATTTGCAACAAATATCTTCTTCATCCTACATTCTAAGATTGTTTTCATCCATAATCATGTCCATATGTTCCATTACTTGCAAATGGAACCAAACTTAGTTGCACCTCCAGGGTGTCAAAATAACCCTTAGTGGTATATATACATATATAGGTGCATTAGGAAACTTTTGAAAGGTATGTGTACTTTTGTTTAAGTTGTATTAGGGGTATAATGGGGGTATGTTTCCATTGGTGTATTTATAAAGTTATATTTAATTTGTATTTAAGTAAAATAATTACCTACCTACTTATAAATGTTTCTTTACCTACCTAGCCTAACCTACCAACCTTTTTACTTATATGTTTACCTACCTATCTAACCTAGGTTACTTACCTACGTAACGTAAATTATTACCCACTTATTAAATAATCGATGATTAATTAAGTACACTTTATAATTGATATTTCATAATTATTCAATATATTAATTTTTTTCTATATGAACTATTGATTAATTATTTATAACTAATTAGTTAGTTATTACTTAGATATTAATTATTAATTGGCTAATATCCTAGTTCCTTATTTCAAAATTTTAAATATATTAATGAAAAATTATAATTTGGTTAATTAGTTATTATTTTAGTCATTTATTTTTCTATTATGAATTATGAATTAATATTGTATAACTAATCAAATTTTCTATTTAGTTATTTAAATAGTTAGTTAGTTATTTATCTACTTAATTATATAGTTTCAAAAATTAAAGAGGAGGAAAAAATGTATGAAATAATCTTTTTAGTTGCAACGTAGTTTACAACTAAGTTGCAACTTTAATTTTTATCCCATATGTTTTGTCCTCCACTTCCATCTTGAAAACTATATAAGGAAGAAACTTTGTCCTACACTTACACATTAAAAAAACATGTTAATTGGGATGAGCCAAAGGAACTTAACCCTTCAAAAAGTTTAACCCCAAATGTTAAACCTAAAAAAAAAATTCCTATACTTACCTAAATCTTGATTTTAAATTCATTGTGATAGAAGTTCAAAAATGCCACATGGCATATTGGTATGCCATGTGTCACAATCTAAAACCATTTAAATTAGACAATGAGGATCCATTACCTATTTTTAAATCAATTTTTAAAAAACCATTTTCAAATTGCCACATGTCATTATATAAATTGTTGATTTTTATGGTAATATACAAATGGCATACAATAATATACGAATGATGAAGTATTTGTTGACTATTAACTTCATCCACACCTGCAACTAATGTCTAATGCAACTTGTTTAATGCAACTAGGCAATTTTTAGTAATAATTTTTTTTTGCAACTAAAAAGTAGTTGCAAATGGTAGTTGTTTTTTTTCCAATTTTCCTCTAGTGATCATGCCCATATGTGTGGACAATGGGAACATGGTTAGTTGGGATTAGAGTTGGAAGTTTTGGCATGTGGTTAATTTGGGACAATCCTTTTTCTTGTGAGGCTCACCACACCTCCAACATTTGTCTTCTCCACATTGTTCCATTAAACAAGATGTGGAATCACCATTTGAATCAAGTTTGGCCCCCTTGGCCTTTGATGGTGTAACCTTGGTTAATCGATTGCATAATTGTTGACTTGATGGTCTTCAAGAACTTCTTTGATTTTCTTTGTTAAACCTAAGGGTGACCACCCATTCCTCCACCATGTTCATCTCAATCCTTTTCGATAATTTAAACACACTTGCCAAAGTGGGTTAGGGAGGCTGCAATAAAAAGACATTTTATACCCAACATCTAAATTCATTGTTAAGGATCCCATACCACAATTGAACTATTTGGGCTTTTGTGACACCTTGTGTCACCATGATCAACCTATGAATTCATGCATAGGCTTCTTGCAAGTTCTCATGGGGTTTACATTGGAAATCTTGCAAACTTTGTAACTTTTCAATCTTAACCCCTTAGTACTTTTGTTGCAATTGGTGAAAAAATTCCACAACTAGGTTAAATATGGGCAATGGACCCTACATACTAGTGGATGCTTTTGCACCACCTTTTCCAATAGTTCCACCAGTTCCGATGGCTCCAATACCATTGGTGTTTCTACTTCTATTTGTTGAACTAATGCCAGGAGTTGTCGTTGCACCACTTGGGGGCCATAACCCCCCTAGTGATAAAAACATAATTGGGAGACCAATATAGTTGCCATTCCTCAATCTAAATCTCATGGGCACACATGAACTCATGATAATCATCCATAGGCGAGCTCCAAATGTTGAAACAAACCTTTCCATGCCATGAAAGGTGTGAATAGTTGGGGGGATTACGCATTTGTTGCATATCACATTAGTTGTTAAACTCCTAGATGAAATCATCCAACTCAATGGTGCTAATCACCCCCAAATATTGACAAAGTTTTTTGGTGATTCCATACATCTTCTCCATGTCCCACAACAATAGTGGGGTGATAGACCTTAGAGAAAAATATGTCTTAGAATTTGAAAATTTCCCTCCATATGATGATGAAGGTGGTGTGGGTGGTCTAAATTGCACCCCCTGCTTAGTAAAATCACTAGTGATGGTAATCTTGTTCCTTGTCCTTGGATCTTATTCCCTTTTTGTGGTGACCTAAACCCTAATTTGGTTATGCCCCTTAAAATCCAATCACAAAAGGATGCTACACTTGTGATGGTTCAACCTTAGGGGGGATGGACTTCATTTTGGGAATGGAATTCATCACCCATAATAATGTGCTCATAGAAGGGCACAATAGGCTAGTTAGAATCCCATCCAAGAATGGGGTTGTTTGGGTTAAGGCACATGAAATGCTTAGTGTGGGTGGATCGACCATTCACTTGATGTTAGGAAAATGTTTGGAAAAGGAATGCATGGGAGGTTATGGCATGTTGTGTGTGATGCATGTGTTGGATGAGTTTGAACCAAAGGAAGCCACCAACTTGGTGAATTCTCCCAAGTGCGTTAAGTGACTTTTGGATGAATTCCCGGATGTGATGCTTGAAGAATTGCCTAACGAGTTGCCCCCAAGAAGACGAATTAACCGTGCAATCAAGGTGATGTTGGGAGTGGCACCTCCTACCAAGGCCCCACATAAAATGAATCATGAGGAGTTGAAGGAACTTAAGGTTCAACTTTAGGAACTCTTTGCAAAAGGATACATCAAACCTAACGAGTCACCATATGGGGCACCCGTCCTCTTTTTTCACAAGAAGGATGGGATGTTGAGGATGTGTGTGGATTATAGAGCCTTCAACAAGGTGACAATGAAAAATTGATACCCATTACCTCAAATTGATGATTTGTTTAATCGACTCTCGGGAGCTAAAATGTTTAGTAGGACTGACTTATGTTCTTAATATTACCAAATTCGAAGGGGATGAAGAAAAAACTGCTTGTCACACAAGGTATGGCTCATACTAGTTCTTGGTGATGCCTTTGGACTCACCAATGCACCTGCCACATTTTGCACCTTCATGAATGACATTTTCTGAGAGTGGTTCGATGACTTTGTGGTTGTGTACATAGATGACATTTTGATCTATAACAATTTTATGGAGGAGCATGTGGAGCACCTTCGGAAGGTGTTCCAAAGGTCGAAAGAAAACAAGTTCTATGCTAAGTTTGAGAAATGCAAATTTGGGGTGGCAGAAGTGGATTTCCTTCGACATAAGATCACTTAAGAAGGTTTGAAGATGGATGACCACAAGGTGAAGGCAATTTTGGATTGGGAACCACCTAGGTCAGTTCTAGCCTTAAGATCATTTTGAAAATTGGCCTCTTATTATTGCAAATTCATTAAGAACTTTGCGAAGATAGCCACACCTTTGACAAAACTTTGGAAGAAGTCATTTGGAACTTATGAATGGGATGAAGCATGCAATGAGGCCTTTGAAACTTTGAAAGGCATTTTGGTGAAAGCGCTTGTGTTGAAGTTGCCCGACTTTAATAAAGATTTTGAGATGCACTCTGATGCCTCTAACTTTGTGATCGGAGGAGTCTTAATGCAAGATGGAAGGCCAATGGCATTTGAGAGCAAAAAGTTAAGCGAGACAAAGCGAAGGTGGTCAACACATGAGAAGAAAATGTGGGCCATGATACATTGTCTCAAGACTTGGGGCCATTACATGGCTCCAAAGATGTGGTGGTGTGGATCAATAATGTCACCTTGAAATATTTTGCCACTCAACCAAAGTTGTCATCAAAGCAAATGACATGGCAAGACACATTAATCTTGTTCAACGTGGACATTCAACATAAGCTCAGGAAGGAAAGCGTGGTGCTCAATGCGCTAAGTTGAAAACACCAACTTAAAGTGGTGTATGTGGGGGAAATAGAACTTCAAAAGGAAATTCGATTAGTGAGCCGCTGTGATGAATTTACTAAGGAAATGAAGCAAAACATTCAAAAGGGATTCAAGTCACACTTCCATTTATGAAATGGATTATTGTGGTATAAACAAAATCGGCTTTATGTTCCAAAAGGGAGACTTAGGGATGTGCTCATGAAGGAATGTCATGATGGGCCCTTTGCATGCCATGGTGGCGCAAAACACACCGAAACATTCCTCAAGAAGTCCTACTATTGGCTTAATTTGAAAGATGATGCAAAGGAATATGTGAAGATTTGGTTGATTTATTAACAAAATTGAACATTCAATAAGAAATAAACGGGATTATTGCGACCATTACCCATTTTTGAAGGGTCATTGGAAAGTGTGTCCATGGATTTCATGGTGAGTTTGCCACCATCAAGGGGATTTGATGCGATCATGGTGGTGGTGGATCAATTTAATAAGATGGCACACTTTATTTTCACCAAGGAAAGTGCCTTGGCCCAAGAGACGGGAAGGTTGTTCTTCATGCACGTGTTCAAACATCATGGCCTCCCAAAGGACATTGTGTTGGATTAAAACCCAAAGTTCACGAGCAAGTTTTGGCGAACCTTGTGGAAGTGCATGGCATTGGAGCTCAAGATGAGCACCTCTTTCCAACCCCAAACAGATGGACAAACCGAGAGAGTGAACTTGGTTATCGAACAATTCCTAAAGAATTATGTGGTAGTGAATCAACAAGATTGGGTGGACCATTTGGAGTTGGTCGAGTTTTGCTACAATAATTCGAAGCATTCGGCAATGGGTTCCACCCCCTTTCAAATGATGATGAGCAAGTCATCGATTATGCTTACAACTTGGGTTGCACTTGGGCAACCCCCAAAGTGATGCAAATGAAGAAGTGCCGATGGTCACACAACTTGATGAAAAGAGGTAATGTTTGTGGGAGATGGTTAAGGCCAATCTTGAAAATGCGCATAAACGGTACAAAGATTTTGTGGACAAGTCTTGACGAGAGGTGAATTTTGAAGAAGGAGATGAAGTGTGGTTGAACATAAAAAATTTCCAGTTGCCAGAAGGTTTGAGCCACAAGTTCTTAGGCCCATATATGGGCCCATTCAAAGTGTTGGAAAAGGAATTTCCCAACATTTACAAACTAGAACTACTGGAAAACCTTAGAGTTCATCCCATGTTTCATGTTTCGCTTTTGAAGCCGGTCTCCTATGATGCTTCAAAGCTTAATCGAAAGCACAATTCAAGGCCCCCACCCAACCTCATTCATAATGAATTAGAATTTGAAATGGAGGTTGTGCTTAAATCAAGGTAACTAAGAGGGGCAAAAGTGGGAATACTGGTCAAATGGAAAGGATACCATCAAATAGAAGCATTTTGGGTGAATGAGTTAGATATGGAACATGCCCAAGAAGTCATAGAAAAATTCCACAATAAACCGCCGAAGAAGCAAAAGAAACATAGAATGTGATGACGACATCACCTTTTTTTTAGTGGGGTAGGGGATTACACAAATGTACCACATCAAGTTACATGTGAAATAAAGGTTAAAAACTTCCAAGAGATTGCATCATGAACATATCGAGTATGAGTAAAAAAGTCATCAAATGACATGGACAAATGGAACTTTCTTACATAAGCCAAAATCAAAATCGAACTCCCACTTTGGGGCTAAAAGAAACCTTGGCCCCAAAAGAGGAGGCAAACAAGGTGAGCTTATAGGGATGCGCACATGCTTAAAGTGCATCCCAAAGGGTTGGTTAGTAGTGGTGGCCAATGCAAGAAGTCATGATCCCGTTCGTGTACTATAATTGTGTAGCTTGGGACTTAGGCTCTTGCAAGGCCTAAATGTTACTTTTTGTACCTTGATAGGCATAGCTTTAGTTAGGCTTGATTGTTATGATTGAGGCGCAAGGTTGGGAAAAGAGTCATGTCAAGTAACTTAGGTCAAGATTAGACTTGGCTTGAGTTCCTCATGAGGGGAAGGATGGAATAATTTCCTCCCAAATGAAGGCTTCATCAATTAAACTAGTTTAAGTCTTTTGATGAAGCAAAGGTTAAGGGATTTTTATAAGACCCCCCTTGGACTTGCCAAGAAAGTGTTGGAAACTTGGGGGGACACCTAAGTTAACTTGAGGTAATGTCTTACCGTAGAAGTCAATAATCGATGGCTAAGGATCCAAATGAAAGCAATTGCATTGAAGAAAAATAATTTTTAAGTGTCAATGAGGACATTGACCTCTTCTTTTAGTGGGGGAGAGTGTCACAACCCTAGCCTTGGGCTCACAACCAAGGCAAGGGCTTGTAAGGGTGTAAACCAAGAGGGAAGCTCGAGAATCACATTTCATGCTCTCGCGAGTGTAAGAGAGTGTGAGGGAATGAACCCTCACACTCCCAAGTGAGCTCCCATTTTGGGAATTGGAGTCCCGATGGATTCTCAAATCTTCATAAAGCAATTGCAAGGGTCAAAACCCATTGGATTAAAAAGTTCCTTGTATCATTGAAAATCTCTTAGAACCTGGATGTCTAAAATGGGTTCACATGACCCATTTAGACACTTAAAATACAAGTTATGGCCAAAAGAAGGGTTGGGAGTCAAATTGGTAATCTACACCTCTTTACCCCTGAAATGTTGTGAGCTAGGGAGCGCAACCCAACTCCTTCTCCTTTCGTTATTTTCACCTTTGGATTCACATTTGAGTCCATTAAGGAGTTTGGGGGTGTGTCACCCTGCTTAATAAAATCACTAGTGATGGTAATTTTGTTCCTTGTCCTTGGGATCTTATTCCCTTTTCGTGGTGACCTGAACCCTAATTTGGTTATGCCCCTTAAAATCCAATCACAAAATGATGCTACACTTGTGATGGTTCAAATTAAATCTATAAGGATGTTGAACCTATTGTGGCTTGACCAAACCCCCAAAACATAAATTTCATAACATGAACCTAAGAATGCTGCACCTATGTGGTTAGGGGGTTTGTACCCACAAAAACATTTCATAGGGCCAACAAAACTAGGCACATTATCAACACAATAAGGTGGTGTATTAGTCATCAACCCAGTCTCACCACCACAACAAACAATGGGACAGCTTGGTGATAAAAAATAAACATATTTATAATTATGCCTCTTAGTACAACGTAAACCCTAATTAACATCTACTCAATGTTTGGTAGATTGGGAATCAAATAGGACCTATTTAGTGATTAGGGTTAGATGGTGGCCTTGTCCCATGCGTAACCATTAACCACACCAACCACAACTCTTAAACTCACTACAATAATAATGGCACACGTAGGAAGACACCTTTCACTTAAATTTTCACATTGAATATTAAGCATAAATTACCAAGGTCAACTTGAAAACATGTGTTCACCCCTAGGTTGTAGCTGAATGGCACACACCTTAGTAGTCCCCCTACTCCTTAAAAGCATATGACAACCAACCAACATGTTAACAAGGAACAAACACAACCCAATAAACACGAATGGAAACATATGTATACACATGCACATAGTCATGTAGCACAAATATCCACTTTTATGATTCCCACATAGGAATCACAACAAATATTCAAATCCTCCATTTTCATTAATGGTGTGACAATCCACCACCTATAAGGTGCAAAAATATGACTCATACACACAATGTTGAACTAACAAATGTTTGGCACCCAAACAAACAAACCACAACCACAACCACCTTTGACCCTATATTATGTTTCCAAAAATCTCCATTTCTAAATGACTTGAAAGCTCCCACATTTGAAGTACTCTTCACTAAAAACTCAATGGTGAATACTCACATCAATTTGATTCCATATGTTAAAGATATGTTGTTTTCAAAAATGATTAGGAATTAATTCAAGAAATAGGGGAAATATCCTCTAGACCTCTAAAACTTGTAATTTGCAAAACATCTGCACATTTGCAGGCTTGTAAATATCCATAAAAGAAATCCACTAGTGAGAATAACACCTTAATTGAACTCCATATGTGACTGTATTGAATTTTAAAAAACAATTCCAAAATTATTTATAATTAATTAATTATAAAAGATTTCTTTTCTCAAAAATGTTTGGTCACAAGTCATAGAATGTTTTAAATGTTCAAAATCCTTTGTTCAATTACTAGTCTATTGTTTAACTACTAGCCTAGGTAAGAATAAAAATAAAAATAAAACTAAACCCTTGGATGGATGGAATATTCAAAATAAAGATCATTACAACAAAAGGTGTCCCTATACGCCAAGTGATTTCACTAAATTATGAGTGAATTCACTAATTATAGTGAATGGGACTTAGTGGGGAAGAAGTGAATTCATTGGTCTATTGAACGGGTATTAGTGAACTGCACCCACATTTTGTAGTAGTGGATGAAACATTTTCCTTGTGGATGAATACTTCCAAAATTAGAAAAATAAAAAAGCAAACCTTTAAAAAAAAATTAAAATAAAACAAAAATAGAAAGGGAACCCTTATGTGGTAGGTTCACATTGGTGCGAACATGCCCCCCCTAGCAAGGTTTAAACTTAGATGGAAAATAAAAAAGGAGGCTTGGATTGAAACCTTTAAGCCTTTTATCCTAGGCCTTTCTGGACGATGCAAATGTTCAAACCAAGCCTCCAAACCTTGTTGAACCTGACAAGTTCAAAAAGCTTGAAAACAAATGGTGATGGTAAAGTAAAGCTCCACATTCTTGCTGGCCTCCCCCTCCTCTTCCTTCTTTTTCTTTTTTTCCTCCTTCTCCTTCCTCCTTCCTTCTTCTTCTTTGCTGTAGGTGTTGCCACCCACCAACAAAACCATGGCGGGGAGCTCTTCTTTTCGCTACCCTTGCTCCTTCTAAATAGTTGTTATAACAACTACCTACACCACAAAAGGAAAACAAGGGGTGGGCCTTGCCCACCCTTCTTTTTATTCTTGGTTGTGTTACTACATTAGTGGCGCCAAAAGGGAGGGTTGCATCTTGCTCCCCCCCATTTCCTAATTTGTGATGAACAACAAAGGTCCATGAGTTTGGAGCTTTTAGTGCTTGCAAGTGGTGGCACTCCTTGTTGTTTGCTCTTATTAATGCTGTAGAAAAAAAATGAATTAGAGAGAAAGATAGAAAGTAAAAAAGAGGGGTCCCTTTGCAACAATGGTAGGAGCCTTCTTTTGTGAGTTTTTTTTTTCACAACTCCAAGGCCATGCCCTATTTTCGGTTCAACTCCAAAGGAGTTTCAACTAAAAAATTGTGTCAAAATCATCAACTTTGTTGAGTAACTAAATGAATGGTGTTTCCACCTTAAGCAGAGCTCTTGCATAAACAAATTGTAATAACACAAACAACACACAACTACCCAACATTAGTTGCTAACCAAATCTGATGCATAACACACACACAAAAGAAAACCAAAATTCAATCTTAAACAAATTTAACCTAATTACAACACAAAAACAACTAGTAGACTTTTGGTGATTTAAAATATGATACACTTGTAACAAGCATGAATCTAAGCCCAAAATATAGAAATAACAACCATAAATCAAATAAATTTGCAAAACATAAGGAAAACTTGCAAACATGAAAACATTATGCCTTGGAATATCAAATCACCAAAAATGATTCGAAATCACACAACTTGGAATTATATCCCATGTAACAAAATATTTCAAACCTTGTTCACACTTGAACTAGTTCAATTTATAAAACTAATAAACTTAGCTAACCCAATTTATTCTTAACTAAATAGCTCAATTAACACACATGACAAATGTCGCAACCCTAGCCTTAGGTTTGTGACCAAAGCAAAGGCTTGCAAGGTTGCGAACCAAGAAGGAAGCATGGGAGTCACGTCGCATGCTCCTAGGAGTGTAGGAAAGTGTGAGGGAATGAACCTCACACTTCCAAAGGAGCTTCCACTTTGGGAGTTGGAGTCCATTTGGACTCCCAAATCTTTAAAGAGTGATTGCAGGGGTCAAAACTCAATGGATTGAAGAGTTCCTTACATCACTAGAAAGCTCTTGGAACTTAAATGTTTAAAATGGGCTTGCATGACCCATTTGGACATTTAAAACACAAGTTATGGCCAAAAGAAGGGCCGGGGTCAAATTGACAATTTAACTATTGACCACTAAAAGTCCTGAATCACCTTGATTTCCTCGTGTGCAGGTGGTGTGCGACATACCTTTGAAAAGCTCTCGATGAGGGCTACAACTTTGCTTTAGACTTCATTTCAATCGAAGGTCTTCAAGTAAAGTTATGGGCCCCAAAGTTGTGAGAGTCTTAGTTGTGAGAATTTCAGGACTCCCACTTGGGAGTCTCAGGACAAAATGCCATTTGGATGTGGGCCTCATGGAGAGGCCCAAAGTATACTATAAGGGGGAAGGTGGTGGCTTCCCCAAGTCCAGGCCGTGGCGAATCTTGTGAGTCCGAGTATGCTCCTGGCTTGTCCTAACACCAAAAATGCTTTAACTACACATTGACCAACCTGTTGTTCGGTTTATGCATGTCCATGTGAGTGATTAAGTGTTTTCCATCCTTTCTAATCCCATCCCAAAGCTCCAACACTCCCCCTCCACCCCTTCGAAGTGTTGCGAGCTAAGGAATGTGTCCCCAACTCCTTGTTCTTTTGTTGTTTTCACTTCAGACTGACATTTGAGTCTATCAAGGAACTTGGGAGCGTGTCAACAAAGAAGAAATAAATATCAAGTTGATGTTTGATGAACATTTATTATGGACGATTGTGAAAAATTAGTTCATGCATGCTTTGGCTTTGTAAAGGGTATTGTGGATTCAAAAACTTTCCTTTGAACATTTGTTGTGAAATGCCATAGCAAAACAAGGTTTGAAAGTACTTGGATCTCATAGAAGTACCTACACCATAGGAGGGAACTAAAGTCAATGAATTTGTTAATTTGATTGATTTATAATTTTGATTTTTTAAGATTCATGACAAGAACAAATAAACCTTGAATGTGGTCTCAATCTCCTCACCAATTGGGTTCAAGTAATGGAATATTCAAATTGTTTTAATGGCATATTACTTTGACAAAAAAAATAGAATCATTAATACATTTTGAATATTTTTGAATATGTTACTAAAAGTAATGTTCACAAGCAAAAAATAATCTTAAAATTTTTTGTATCAACAAAGGTAATATGTCATTAATACATTGAATATTTTTTAATAAATTATTAAATATTTTTGATTAATTGAACATGTTTGTCAACATATTGATAATCCAAACATTACTAGGAGGCAATGCTTCCTTTACAATGTTATATAGCTATTTGGATGCATTAAATGTGTTCATTTGAGACAATTTTGAGTATTCAATGTTCAACTGACCATAACATCTAGTTGTCATTGAATATGTCTTGGGATGTGTAATCTTTTAATATTCAAAAAATTCATTGAGGTTTATCCATATTTTTGTATCTAATTAATGTATATAATATTTCCACCAAACTTGATTTCCTTTGCAAATTGAACTATAATTATTTCATATTTTCAAAAATCATGCGATTCACATGGGCATTGGGATAACATGTTTCCTTCAAATATTGTCTAAGCAAATTAAAATTATGTATTTCTCCCAAACGCACATGGAGTGGGAGTTTACACTTACTTCATTCATTGTCAAATGTTGGACATGTATTTAACACCCATTTTACATTTCTCTCATATTTACATTTTGAATCCAAGTTCAAAACCATTTCTTCCGAGGACTTTTTGATGGTCTGACCATAAAGACTGTGATTTCTATTAAGTCTTTTCCCATTGCCCCCCAAAATTTAGCAGATAAAGCTCCAAAAACTATTTTTTAAACATATATCTCCTTTCAATTATTCCCTCAAAGAAAGGCCTTCAACAATGTAGATTTTTTTTCGTTAGCCGCCCACTTTGAAGATTATTATACTTGTCACTATTCACATTAGGTGGCAAGTATGATCAAAAGCTTTTTGACAACAACTTAATGAACAAAGTTCATGTCCATATGACTTTTGACAAAAGACATTTTCTTTTTGTTTAGTTGTGAAAGTTGGAAACTCTTAGAAATGAAAAGTTATATTTGAACTTTGATAGTTGTGATTATATAGGCTGGTGAAGGCTGTTGTATATTGTTGAAGTTAGGAGCACAAAATGCATGCTGATAGGAATGTTATGTTTGTTTGATCATCTACATTATAGTAGGGGTAGGGGAAGGTGGCACACCTAAACATGTCTTTCTAGGTGCAAGTAACGTAAAATAAACAACTTCTGATATTTGTATTTTTAATTTGGAACACAAATGAAAGTAACCATAAAATAAGCTTTGATATACTAATATTAAAGATATTATTTATTAAATGATGAATAGAGAAATGTTCTTTAACTTTATGACAATGGCGTTGAAAAATTCCAAGTTTAGTATGCATTTAAGTAGACTTAAAAAATGAATGTACATGAAATATTACAAATTTAGTTTATTTGAAGTTAATGAACTTTGTAAATATACTTATGTATTCTCAACTTTTGCATATTATAATCATAATATATCCAACTTTTCACCTATAAATAAATTTGAACATCATATTCACCTAGTTAATTTCATATGTACCTATTACTTATTGTTAAAATATTAAAGAAATTCAAAATTTGTATTCAAATTACCATAAAGGAAATGGACCTCCCAAATTCTTTGTAATGAATTTTTTAAAATAAAGGTATTTGATTTTATTTTTTGTGTTCATGTCAAAAAATGTTTCATTTTAAAATTAGATTTTGTGAAGACAAGTCTTTCTATCTATTTTCACAATGCTTGCACTCTTCCCTAAATAATATGTTTTTAGACTGTGTGAATGTAATGACTTTATTCAAAGATGAAAATTAAGGTTGTTATTAGTTAAAAACATTCTTTGCAATTACGACAAAATTGTTAAGTATCTTGATTTTTTATACATAATTAAATTGCAACACATAGATCTTGTATGAGGTGGAAATCTTGAGATTCATGAGACCATGATTAGATTGGTTAAATGGTTGAATTGATGTTCTCAAGTATTTTGTATATGGTTGTCATGGTTTTTTTCTTTAGAAAAAAAACACTTCCTAGATCCAAATTCCTACCAAATCTACTTTCTAGCTTTTTTGGGAAAACTTTCAAGGACAACATTGATCAACTATGTACCTACTCATGGGGGAGGTTCTTCTGGGTATATATGAAGCACGTGAGATAAAAGGGTATTTTTTGTATGCTACATGACATAATAGAATATTAAAATAATATTTTATTAAAATTGAGAATATTTTAAAAATATTTTTGTAATCCAATTCTTGACACACTATTTATATTAAATTGAAATTTGAATTTTACTTTTCTTTATTAAGTTGCACTATTTTTTTTGCATGTTATTTGAAAAAAAAATTGAAAAAATTGTAATACCTTTACTAGTGCGGCATCTTCTTGCCATTTATTTATCATTTTTTCACTCTAACAACAACAATATAAATTTCCTGAAATTGCAGCACCCTCAAAGATCTAGCCATATAGACCTAGAATAAGCAAAAAAATAACCATGTACACTATGTAACAATAGAATTTCTAAAATTTTCAACATTGTGGGCAGCTAATTTTTTATTTATAAAAAAAAAACACTTATTAAAAACAATTTAATTATTGCTGGAATGGTAAAAGTATTATGGTAACTTCCCCTTAATCTACTCTCTATGTCTCTCTTATATGTGTACCCATGAACATAAAAATAATCTCTAGTCATGTGGGATGTTTATTGATAATATGTAGATTGATTAGACACATGATAGTTACCAAAGTTGTTATCACAATCGACTTCAATGTCGATGATTCATAAACACCTACACACAATCATTGTGAATGTTTGTGATCCTTGTTGTGGAAAAAATTAATCAGATGTGACTAGGGGGGGTTGCAAAGGACAAGATTTCGATGATTCATAAACACCTACACACAATCATTGTGAATGTTTGTGACACTTGTTGTGGCAAAAATGAATCATATGTGACTAGAGGGGGTTGCAAAGGACAAGATTAAAACGCAATGTTGCAATCAATCTTTAGTAAGCTAGTTGCAGCATAGAACTTCATAAATTGATGACTAGTTACGGAATCGACATATGCAATTTTTATAATTAATGGAAAAGTCCAAATTGGTAACCACAAAAATCAATTCACATGGCATTCTTGGAAAATAAATAAATAAATAAATAAAAATAAAAATATAATCTAATAAATAGATATTCTCATAACCCCGCACACAGAAAGTTCTCTGAAACCATGATATGGTTTTGTTCATGTACTCTTCTTGCAGTGATGTGGTTGAATTGACATTAGGGTTGAAAGCAAAGTGCAAGAGTACAATAAATGAATAGAAACTAGAGGAAAACCCTGCACCAGGTGTGTATTAGGACCGATTCTGCCATGTAATCCCTCACTTCGCAATGACACATTTTGGTGGAATCAGCCATACATCTGATTCCTTGAGATTAAAAGGGGTCCTACAAGCAGAATCAGCAGCAAAGGAAGGATTCTACCTTGGAATGAGGGGCAGCATAGGGACCCTGAACACGCATCCCTGATTTTGTGTTGTTTTCTACCCTCTGGTTATTGGGCAAGAACTAGAAAATTCCATTACGTAATCTAATCTAGCTGGTGTGGATTATTCCTGGAACATCATATCTTGATGCTGAAATCTGAGCCCCTTTTTAGAAAAAAGTTTGTTAATAAAAATTATGATTTGGAATAGACCCTTGACAAGAGAATTGTCAGAGAAATCTGTCAAAATCAGACTCATTACAAAGACAGAATCCGCCAGTTCAGACGATTCTGGTTTAGGGTTCTGGCTTATAAAGCGAGCCGGAGGCGAAGGTGAGGAAGCCTGCATAGTTGGGAGAATCATTCCTTCGCATTGCACGCATCTTCTTCTTCGTTCTTCTTCTTCTTCTTCTTCCTCTTGGCTTTCCTCTCTCTTGCTCATTTTCTCTGGCTCATCTGGGATCCCATTTCATTCATCTGTACTGTGAAGAAGTAGATCAAAGTTTCAACCTCAAAGGCCGCAGCTGACTCTACTATTACTGCTGCTGCTGCCATCATGTCTCACTTCCAGCTTCCACAGCTATTTCTTGCAGGTGAGTAAGTGCTCATCAAACTATATGCACATTATATGAATCTGGGTATGTCAATTACATCTAGAACTCTAATCTATCTCCTAAGGACTTATCAGATCATGGCTTGGTGACTGTTTTGAATGTTGTAATAGGTATCATGGCGATGTCGATCCTGGTGGCATTTCTGACGGTGCCCACGGTCAACTGTAGAATTATTCTGGACACGGACGAAACGGTGAGAGACATGAGTTATGTACCCAAAACAGAAAAAACAGACATGAGTTCACGTTGAAATCTGTGTGTTATTAGTCACTTTCCTGCGCCAATATGATCCACAAATTCACAGCAATACTATACCATATAGAAGTCCATGATAGCACAGTAGCCGCTGTATGCAGCATATTGTGTTAAGTAATATGTATATCAGGTTATGCATGTAACCCTAAACCCTAAAACCTTTGTATATAGTAGGGTATGCAAACCTGAGTCTATATATTATTGCACTGTGAGCTGTGCATTGAATTGGCTTTGATCAGCAATTTGTGATCTAACTTATGTTGCAGGTATCGCTGTCTAAAGAGGCTCATGCAATTTCAACAAATGGGAGCCAGATGATAATTCATCACCAGCACCCACATTCAGAGGAGCCTGCTGCAAGTAAGTTGGATCAAGGTCTTGTTATCTTTGCTGCTAGCAAGTTGATCACAACTCCTGGGTGTTTTATATACATTAAATTGATTTGTAGTTATTGTGTGCACTAGTGTTTGTAAGCAAAGATCTCTTAATTAAGTCCATCTGATGATCCCCTTGTGTGTGTGTGTGTGTGTGTGAGATATCAGGTGATTTGGTTTCCACTCATGTGGATGATACAAACTTGCAATGCAGGGGAGGACCAGCTTGTGGACGTTGGGATTTCATTGTATGTGTTGTTGGAGGGTTGCAAAGAGCATGCAGCTGTTCACAGCTGCATGCATGTGAACCCAGCTATTCAGGTTGCTATTTGTTCCACAAATACCAGCTGGTCCCTGTTTACTGTGGCTTCTAAACTCTAAACCCAGCTAATTAATTAGTTCAAATTGGGGCCACTAATTAATTAGTTTATTTCTCAAAGTAGTAGTCACAGAAACATCAATAATTCTAATACCTAATTTGGGTTTTAGCCACTTCTGTGTTAGTAGGACAATAAAGGTCTCAAACACACTACTAGGTCCAACTTCCATTGATTTTTTTTTTGGTAGTGAAATTTTTGCATAATTTTAGACCTCAAGAAATAAAAAGGAATATTCTGTCACACATTTTCCCTGCTAAAAAAAATTGTCAATTTTTTGAATTTTTGGAAATTTTTTTTGAAAAAATGGCAGAAATTTTTCATATGCATTAGTAAAAAAAAAACTGCTTTTTGTAACTTGTTTTATACAACTACACATGTTGCATGCAACTAAAAACAATTTACATGCAACATTTTTTGAGTTGCATAAAACATTTCTAATTGTATAAGACAAGTTGCAAAAAACAATTTTTCCTCAAATGACAATTTTTAATTTTTATAAAAAAAAATGACAAAATTTGTTGAAAAAAAATCATTGCATGCATGTAAATGGTTAATTACATATTCTCATGAAATTGTATTTAAATATGTGAAGGATTGTTTCATGGCAAAACTGAACCCAAGGTGATGTAATTAGTTTTGAGATCCATTAATCTTGGTTGCCTGTTCCATAGATTTGTATTTTCACACCAAGTTTCCAATTATGGCCCTTAATGGGGTTTTAAGTCCACAGCACCTTATTATGAATTGAATGTAAGAATTGAATGAACTTGCAATATATGTCTCTTGACAATTAATGTCACATTTATGTGTCCAACTTGATAACTTCCATCTTATTTTGGAAATCAAATTTATATCTCTAATAATGAAGGTGATGTTATAGAAACATAAGAGTGAATTTAATAAAATCTAAAAGAACAACTGAATGTGAACACTGAATAAAATTCATATTCAAACTTTTATTTTCCCTTTGGGTTTTTTTTAATTTGAATGTTGAACTTAGAATATCATTTGCAATACCATGAGACATTAAAATATTGGCTTGCATTAAGATGGCCAAATTTAAATATAATAAAAGGCTAATCGGTATGGTGGAAAAAAGGAAATTAAACATCTAAGTTGTATTGTCATTTTAACTAGTAAGGAACACATAAGGAATTTAGAAGGATTACACATCAAATATCAACCCGCCTTCCTTGAGAAAAATTTGAACCTTTTCGTTCTATGTACATTATTAAACATGTTATCAAAACAACATACCTTATAAAATTCTATGGTAGATGCATGATTAATCAAACTAGAACCTAGAGA
>Ga0209208_10004026_pt1 | contig 20956 bp, 15 predicted proteins | sample S1TSphfallax_3_FD_187694 | JGI IMG/M metagenome (GOLD analysis project Ga0209208, IMG submission 187694) | Host-associated microbial communities from peat moss isolated from Minnesota, USA - S1T2_Fd - Sphagnum fallax MG (SPAdes) (version 2) | ecosystem: Host-associated > Plants > Peat moss >...
TTAAGATTTGAGGTTAGACAATAGGACTTCAAGGTTACCATCCCCCTCCCCCACCATGGAGGGTTCACCCCATTGGAAAACCACCACAAACTATAAGATCTACCCAAATTGACCCCAATGAGATTTAGTTTGAGGATTTTCCACATGAGGCAAGGATGGAAATACAATTAGCTTGGGAAGGGTCTGCTATGGCAAAACAACATGAGATGGAATAAGGGCTTATTGTGGCACCACATGCAAGAATAGAAGAAAAAGAACGTGATTTGGCCAAACAAGTTATGTGAGATGATGGAAGGGATGTAGGATAATGTAGGTTGAGGGCACTACCTTCATTGCCATATTTGAAAAACAAATGGAAGAGGCACCACTATTGCAGCAACCTCTTACCTCCTTTGCCCATCTTACTAGGAATGGATTAAAGCAATCCTTTAGGGAGATGGTGGTTAGCCGATGGAAGGTAACCTTTCCTAGGTTCACCCAAAGCTAGCAAATAATGAAGGTAGATGAGGGATCTACAACTATAATGAAAATCAAAAGCAAGCAAAGTAAGAAGCACAAAAACATTCCCTTACCCCCTCCCAATAATCTATCCATACTAAATTACTAAGTTAGGATGAACATCCTATTATCAATAGGCAATTAATGTCGGTTTTTAGATTAGGCAATAGTAAGAGAAGGTCTGTAACAATAACAAAGGAAATTTTTGACCTTAGAACCTCAATGAAGGTAATTGAGGAGGGGGCAATAGGGTTGGAGGCAATAATGGAACAAATGGAGGCATTAGATAGGGAGAAACATGTGCCATTAAAAGGTAACAATAGGTTGAAAAGGTTGTTTAACTACATTTGGTGAGGGTAGTTAACCTAAAGAAATGCTTCAATGAAAAAAAAGGAAGAAATGAAAAACTCACCCATCGACTAAATCAAATGAATGATTTAATCATGTTATTGGAACAGAAGCGCCAAGAGGTAACATTATTGCAAATTCAAGTGGACAAGTTGATGACTAATGATAAAAACCTTCAAAAAGTAATCGACATCTAGATTGAAGGGGGTGTTAAAAGGAATTATAAAATAATGACCTTAGAAGAATATTTAAAGATGGAAAAGGTAGATAAGGAAGGGTTCTTGGATAGGTTGAATGAATTGAATGATGAAATCTTTACCCTCATGTGCCAATAGGGTAAAGTAGGACCATAAGGAAGATGTCATGTTACAATGTTTGTATTTGTCACAATAATTAATAGCCAACCTACAAGTGGAACCAAAGTTGCTTACAAGGGTGGTAGTGCCAAAGTTACAAGACTAATTGCTTAAATGGAAATGTTGGCCTAGAATTAAAAGACTAGAAAAAGGGAGGCTAGGCAGAATGAGCTCAAGGGGGAGCTAAACACCAATTTGGATGTTGTTCCCTTCTTCGCCCTAATAATGGAAACAACCTACCATCAATAGTCGGTTGCCTACAATACAACCTTCCCAAATTGCAAGGTAAACATTATACGACCCAACATTTCTAGTAGCTTTAATAATAGCAATATAGAAGGTACTTCGTAGCATGAGTCTACCTTCTAGACCCCAAAGGCAATTTTAAGTCTCGACAAAAACTACACAAAATCTAAAAATCAGGCTATTATCTCCCCCTTGAAGATAGTAAGTAATAACACATCTTCAAAATTTCAACCCACATAATGAGGATTACAAGGACATAATCCAAAGTAGACAAAGGATAATCTTAAAGGTAGAAATCCCTAGACTAATTAATACCATGGGACATCATAGTAATTAGTTAGTTATTAATGGTAAACTTATTATCTTTTACCTAAAGGATGAAACTAATGGGATTAATTAGTTCATGTAGATGACCGGTTGGTTGTAATCCATTAATTACCTAGGGGATTTCTATGAAAGATTAGGATAAGGACCTATTTTCATGGGAGTAATATGGGCCTTGTGTGGTTTAGGAAAAAGAAAATTAAATGGGGATAAAAAGAAAACTTGGGGGTCATTATATTATATTCTAGTCGAAAGCTTTTGGTATAGGATGATTCTCTTATGAAAAAAAGGTGTGTAACATCAAGGAGAGGAAAAAAGTATGGAGTTAAATTGTATTTTGATTATTGCAATGGAAAATGGTTGAGATAGTAACATATTGTTTTGTTTGTGTTTTCTTCTACTTGGAATATGTTAAATAATGGGGAAAGGTAATACTTTTGAAGTTTGCATAATGTTTTGTTATATCTATAATTTTCCATTTCTTTTACAAGAATAATAGAAATGTAGTATTTGTTTTAGTCTTTGCATTAGGAGGCATCCTACTACCACATGATGGTACTTGCCAATAAATGGTAATAGAAATGTGGTAGACTTGAAAATTGAAGTCTACAAGACAAAGGAAACAATTACAAATGGTAAACAACAACCACAAAAGGGTCTACAAAGGGTTGTGGATAGTAGGAGACAATTATAAAAGGTATTCGAACAATGTAGACGATAGGACTTCATCATTAAAGGTTTATAAATGTTGTAAACATGAGACAATATATGTTGGAAGCTTGTAGACCCATTGAATTAGATTATATGTGAAGGTATTCAAGAAAGTTTGGAAAGTAACTACCTTCCACCCCCACCCCCCCCCTTTTTATCTTGTTCTTATAATAAATTATTTCACCATAAGTTCCATTTGTTGGATTAATGACATGTTTAGATAGGAGGATTAGTATTTGAAAACAAGCATTTAAAAAAGTTTCATTGCCTTCTCCATGAACTATTACATAACCATTATATGAGTAATTGTAGTAGAATTGATAAATGATAATAATTTTTTTCAAAGTAAAAGCAATTTGCATTTGTTTTCCCTTAACATTTACTAATTGCAAACTCCACTCCTATACATGAACTTGCGACATGAAAAAGTTAGAACCTATTAATAACAAACCACCTGGCCCAATCGATAAATTTGATCATTCAAGAACAAATGTTAAATTGTGTTGTAGCCTTTATAAGCCCCAACATAACGAACAAAAATGTTAAGCAATAGCCATTTTATTATGCCTAAACATATTTTTTATTGATCTTCACTCCAAAACTCCAAAATATGTTATGTAATGCGTTTATGTAAATGGTCCCATATGTAAACAACATAAAACAATCATAGCTAAAGTGTTCACCTTAAATTGGGTACTCTGATTAGTTTAAGAGTTTAGTTTCCTCTTACACATTGCCATTAACATGCATGCATACTTTTACCTTCATGAACTACGCATTACAAGTTGGGGGATGTGCAAGTGGCATTTGGGATTTTCACTCATTGTTTAGCACGAAGCCTTATTACATTTTTCATTCTCCCCCCCCCCCCATTCTTAAAATTTCAGTGCTAATTAACCTCCTTTGATTCAACCCTCATTGGCATATTTGGGAGATTATTAAGGCCATGTTTTTTGGAATGTTCGGAGGCTCCCTTAGTTTATCAGCAACTTCTCTTCTCATCTCCAAATGTGGGATAGGTCTTATCTCTATGGAGGCTATTGCTTTCGTAATGTACTTGGGGAGTTGGGGGCTTATCGCTTTAATCATCACATCCAAATTTTTGTAAAATAGCTGGCCATTTTTATTGGGGGCTATAAGGGTAAACAATTCAAATTCATTTCATTCCAAGCTCACTTTAAGTGGGCTCATGATCTTCTACCTCTAGCTACTCAAGTTTTCATCCCACCATTTGAACAACTATCAAAGAAACGAGTGAATTGTTTTCAAGTAAACATTTCAGAGAGGATGCATGAACATTCATTTTCCAACATCATCTCAAAATTGTCTTCAAATTATCATCATGTTTGATTGAAATCTTGTGTAGGCCTAAGTTTAGGTGTTTAGATTTATGTTCAACTAATCATCCCATCTTTTAAGATGACTTTTGACATTTTCTCCTCACCATTATGCACCAAATTGGGCCTCTGCCATCCCATGGCTCATGGTCTTTCTCGATGCATGTGCGACCATGCCATAGATCTAACATGGATACACGGATTTTGTTGTGTTCATGGAGAGAAAGTGCACAATCACACATGATGCAATTCAAAATTCTTTCATTTCCATTGCTAGGGATGTTAGGGTCCATGTTTTGCACAAACAAACACATGTTTTCCCAATGCCATCTTTCTAAGTATCACGACGATAAGTGGATATTGTGTAAATGGTACTTGCACTTTGGCACATGTAATCATTGTTGACCCAATTCATGCAAAATTTTGTTTTGCAAGCCGCTTCCTTTCGAGGAGTGGTTGTGACAATTGTGATTCAAGCAAACATTGTGTCAACACAACTGACACCATGAAGATGATTTCATCCTTGTAGTAATAAAAATATTTGATGTTTACATCAGCAAACAAATAATTTCTTTCATTGATGTGCCAACATGGCATGGTCAACAAAGGGCTTTAGAGGTCACCCTATTTCAATTATACATTCATTTTATAAGTAAAGGGTGTCAATGGCTTCTCAAAAAGTTCAAGCCGCCACTATTTTGCATTGAACAATTGTGGCAATAGGAGAGGCCTCTTCTAGGCTTGGTGTCCTTGAAAGTTTTTCGCCATCTCCTTGCACAACTTGCTCTGTGCTAAGTCCTAAGTTTCATGTTTTCTTCTAGGCTCCCCATTGTGCATTCTATATTTTCAAGCATGGTCTTTTGTTTAGATTTTGGTCCTTTCTTTTTTTTCTCTTGTTTCGTAACCATGTGTTGTTCCTTTATTTATTTATTTACTTTTGCATTGGAGACTGAGCTGCATGTTACACATCTACCAAGCATTGAAGGAATTTCGGAGGCACTCTTCATTGCTCATAATTCTGTCTTCTTTGTCAGCTATTATTCCTCAATTCACAGGCTTGCTACCCTTGATTGTCCTACCTTGCTCCTCCCTCTCTTGACTAGCCTTCCTACAGATTTACTTTGGTATTAATACAATAGGTTGCTGCAAACTGTCAGTCTTTCATGAGTTCCAGAAATTCCAACCAATACTTAAATACTTGGACCCGAACAAAAAAAATTACTTTCAGTCTAGACCCTCTGTACAAAATGAAGTGGCCAAGTAAGAGTTTCCAGACAAACTGCCAATTGAAAACTGTTCAGCATTTTCCAAGCACATACTCCCATTGTCCTGGGAGTGATCAACCAAGAGTCTAGACAAAACATATGATTCAAGTCCCAACAAGGAAAAGTCAAAGAAAATGCATGCCTTTGCAACACCTCAAGAGTACCCAACCCTGACTTGATCAACTGCAGTCATAAATAAATTGGCACCTTCGTTCAAGTCAAATAGGTGCTATATTTTAGAAAACATCAACTATATGAAAGATGGCAAACCGATGAAATGAGCCTCACTAATCATATGTTAGTTCACAAGAAGTGTGATGCAGTGCTAATCTTAGAAGCCAAGAACCTGTAAGATTCCAATCAGTGCTGCATGAAAATACCACAAACAGATTTGAGTATTGATTTTCAAAGTGTTCTTGGGAGCAGATGGTGGATTATGAACACCAATTATCCAACTGCTGTTACTGGAGGCCAGTCATAGTCCATAACGTCCTTTTGATGCCCCAAGTCCATACATTGGTTTTACATCTGTAAATTCTGCACAATTCAACTGGTATTTGGCATCAGACTGAATTCAGTTCAAGAGAAAGCACCATGGATAAGATAAGCATGTAAACATCTGATTTGTGAATGCTTATATATATATTCAAGATTGCAGAGAAAACTACAAAATAACATCTTGGAGGTAACAATTGAGTCAGTTCCAACAACTGAGGTGACAAGAAAGAGTGTGGTCATAACCTCCTACACTCACACCTGTCAAATCATCATCTTCATCATGAATGGCAGTGACTAGCTTCCATTACTCCCCACTGTCCTCCTCAGCTCCTATAATTGGGTGTGGATAAAAATACCCATGAGTATTGACAAATCTCCATATTTGTGATTAAGAAAAACCAGACCAGGTGAGAAACTTTTCCTTTTAAGTCAAAGAAAAACTCCCAGATATGCTCAAAGCTTTGGGCAAACAATTATACTCTGCATCCTGAGTTTCTGGTGCATTTCTGCAGCAAACAGAAAGATGCAACCATGATGTCAGCTGAACTAAAATGGTAGCTGATAGCATCAATAGTATCTTCATTCAAGCAGCAAGAGACTTTTGAGGGTAATCTTGTTTCATTTTAGCTTTGCCCTGTAAAAACAAGCATCTAAGCCTAGGCATAGAGAGGACTAAACAGAGCATATTGTTGTTCCCTCCTGCAACATAAACAAATCCTTCAAGCACACCATGGGTAACAACTTGGATGCACTACAGTAGCCATTGGGAAACATATCTACAGGATTGCAGCAAAAACTTGACAATGATGCTTTGAAGGTAACTTTGCATTGGATTTACCACCCTATGCCCCATCAGGAAGAGAAATATGATAGCAGCAAAGGATTTGATAATTGACTTGCCCAGACATAGGAGAATGAACTTTCTGGCATCACCACAGTTTGAAACACACATTCTAGGGCTCTTGGCATAGCCTAGGGATAAATATGACATTGCAGAGAAGACTGCAAAATGACTTTAAAAAAGTAATGTCAATTCCAGCCAGATTATAACAAACACAACAAGAATGAGTGCAGTCATAACCTTGTGAGTACCACTCACAAACCATCAGACCATCACCTTCATCATGAATGATAGTTATAAGCTACCATTATTCCCCACTGATGTCATCAGCTACCATCAGAGGGTATAAATAACTAAATAGTAATTCAATCAAAATTTTACATAACTGAGATTTTGTTGGATTTCCTTTGTTACTAGGCATCAGTATGACAGCATGTTACTTTACCACAGCTTGAGATGAAGTTGTCCACATTATGCTGCAAGGCTGCTGTCTGCACCTGTTGCTGCAGACGGATCTGAACCCTTCATCCACAATAACCATATACATGTCCTTGTTAATCCACACCGCCCAAACCAACTTTCCAGCATTCTTTCTCTCACTGTGCAACAGGGCAGTTCTCTTCAAATGAGAATGTTTGCAGATTGGTTACTTTCCTCTCACAAATGTAAAGTCACATTTGTTCATGGCAATATCCTTAACAGTGCTTCCCCTAAAAATAAGAGTTGATGGGACCTCTTGCAAATGATAGAGCCCAGACAAAAGGGCAGTCATGCAAGTCTGGGTTCTCAATCCTAGGGCAACAATGGTTTGTATGACAAAGGCAAGACTCCTCTCTTATCAGTCATTTCTCCTAACACAGGAATACATAAACATCAGGATGTAATCAGGCAGTGTCACATTACTAATACTCCTGCTGATCAAGACCTGATAAACCTTGGTCTGCACAAAGAATAGCTGATAACCCATTGCCATCCACAAGACAAAAATTTCAGATTGGTGTGAAAGTATTACTGCATCAGATGAGCTTACTTGTTGGAGCAAAGCTTGTGGTTGTGGTGTTGTTTGTGAAACTGGTACATTCTTTGATAGATCTCTCAACACCCCCTGTTCTCCAATCAGAAGATTGTCAGGCAATGCCAAAAATATTGTACATTGCCACTTCTTCTAAGTTCTAATGAAATGAGCTGACCTTATTTGCCCACATTAAGCCACATGCATTACACAGAGTTCGAGGTCCTGCTGGTCCACGACGCATCATGGGAGTTAACCGCTCTCCAATACCACAATGCACACACCTGCATTCAAGAAGGGCTTTTAAAACTAGAAAACCTGACATCTAGCCCAACAGATGTCCGTTCATCCCTTGTGTCCACTGATATGTGAGCTGGTATGCCACATTGCATTTAAACATCTACATTGTCCGATCAACTATTGCTGAAGATCAAGTAGCAATTCATTGGCACAACAACTCGAAGCTGTCAAGACATAACCATCAACAGGGATAAATGCTCATCTTCTGGCAAATTGCACTGGGATATTGCTTGCAATCATCACCAGTAATTGAGAAAGATTATTCATGTGGAATATCAGTCACTGTCATTGGTGTTGGACATATCATCTGCAATTTTATTCTTCTATGTGAGGGCTTTCTGATATTCTATTTTGCTATTCCAAAGCTTCTTTACAACATAACAGAAAAGATTCTGAGAGTTGAAGAGCAAGAGAATCAAGACCTACATTACTTCTTGCTGCACAGCTGTGGGACCAGCCAATTGAGCAGGAGAGCCATCCCAATTAGCAACAGAGGTAGGCTCCTCAGCAGCAGATTTCAATGATGCAAACTGACCTTTTTTGCGGTGCATTCTGGGCAAAACAAAACACAGACTCACTTCCATTACGATCTACCACAGAGCTTGCTTAAGATTAACCAGGACCACAGTGAATATTTGTATTAAGCAGAAGATGTCTGCCATATACTTTTAGGAAGCTTGCACCAGATCAATATCCATATGACCTTGCAAATTTCCAAAGCATGACCAAGCAATAGCACGTTGTGCTTAGAAGAAGTGACTCCACAATTTGCAAATTCACAATACAGAGAAGGAACAGGGAACACCTTTGAGCAACCTCTTTGCGCACTGTGTAGCGGATTTTTTTATCATAACAACGCTCCTTGCGCTTCTCCCGGAATCTTGTCAAAGATGCAAGCCGCTGTGGCATGTTCATGCGCACTGGAAGCTCCATGAGCCCCTGCCAGTTGAATCATGCTTGAATACCACAGGACTGAATGTGGAATCACAGCCCACTTGATCCACTTTGGATGTGTGCTCCAAGTTTCTAAAATGAGCACTCTTTGTCCAAGTAGCCAAGAAAAGGATGAGTCAACAGTAGTGCACCTTGCTACTATGATGGTTGGACACATTTCCAACAGACATGCCTGGTGGAATCTCACGACCTCCCAGTAAAAGTAGCACAGCTTGGACCTGCAAACATCATGTGAAAATCAAAATTATGCCAATGATGTTCCAGCTTCTCATGGAACTACATACCAAAAAACACTTCTATATTCCTGGACAGAAAATTGTGGGCTGTATGCTATAAACTGCAAATGGGCCAGAAACTTGTGTATACAGACACCAAAGGCAAACAGGGCAAAACTCAGTGATGAAATAGAAAGAGTGTAGAAATACCTTTTCAGGTGGCACTGTGTCAAAGACATAGACTTCACCTTGATAAGAAAGTGTGAGCTGGGTGGACTCTTGAGAGCGCACAGCAAGAACTTGGGGGGGCACATCTTGATGACCACTATCAGACTGCATTTCAGCCTCATCTAATCCTTCTTCATCAGGGTCATCCTCATGCTCCTCCAGTCCTGCACCATTCTCCTCATTGTGCTGGATAGGATGCCTGTGATGCACATGATACCCATGCACATTATTGGCATCTATATGTCCCTGGGCATGAGCTTCACCATGTGCCTGCACATTTGCATCAGCCTGAGTGTGGGCATGCATCTCATGGGAATCAGCAGGCTGCCCATGACCCAGGCTATGGTTCAAGGTGGAATGGTGTGTGCCATGACGGTGTGCATGGAGAGCTTGAGAATGATGATCAGCTTCCGACATCACTTTCACATGTCACCAACTCTCTCTCCTCTGGACAATAACTGTCCTCTCTGTACACCTTGAACCTCCACTGCTCCAATCCTCAAATCCTGAGTAATTTACGGTTGTGCTCTAATGCATGACTGAGGCATCACTTTATGCAGTCCGAAGGAAAACATTCCTGCTGCCTACGACAAAGTGCTCTTGTCTCCAGGAAGGCCATTGTTGGGTCCTCGACAAAGGTGAGCCAAACAGTAGACCGTTCGATCCTGCCACACCAAAATCTCAGTTACCCAAGAAAAGCCTTTCTTCCTGATTCCACACCTTCGACTTTCAGGATTTTCAGGATGTTTCAAGGACATAAACAGCATCTCAACAATGTAAGGTTATTGAAGAATCATAAGAGCCTGGGAAAACACGAACAAGCAGGTAGTTTAATTGTATCAACGGGAAGACTACATTCCCTGTCGAGTGTATCACACAAGCTGTTCGACTGCAAAGCTGTCACACTATGGGCTGCCTTTACCGGTTAATTGAGAATATGGATCGGGACCAAGAAATGCGATGCAGAAATAAAGAAAAGCATATATCGAGAAAGAAGCAGGAGGCACTCGGACCAGGAAAAAATGACGAGAACAGGAAAATTCTGTCTAAAAGACAGACAGAGTCTCTGACGTCTCGAGTAAGCGACGGGTTGACTTGTCCCCAACTTTCCTATTGTCCGTTATATACATACAGATGCCTAATAGGACAATAGAGTCCGAAGAAGCGCCTTGAGGAAAGGTGGTAACAGCGCAATATGGGGGCCTTGACACAGCCGAAACAAGAATCCAATAGTACAATTGCTTTCAAAAAAGCGACGAGTTCGAGTTGCTTGTCCAGAAACGACACGAGCACCAGTGCCTGGCAAGCTCGAAGGCTATAATTGCTTGCATGAGTCCCTAAAGCCAAGGTATGACGAGTGATAGCTGCAAAAGACTGCTTGTTCCCCACAAATTTCTCCGGATGACAAGAGCTCAGAAACCGAATTAAACAGGCACGGTAACAAAAACGAGAGCTTCAGAGGCATGGACTCCAACATTCCGATCCCACAGCTTGCAGTTAAGACCACACCCTAGAATAACGAACCGCCGACGGAATCGACCAAATATGACATCAGGATAGAATGCAGCAACAAAACCCCTGCGTTCATGCTCGGGACCACACTGCAAACGACAAACTAAGACTTACTCCCCTCTCCATCTTCGCCCACCCGCAATAACAAGGCTGTGCACCTGGAATTATCCGCGGCATCACTCTGCTGTGCCCTGCGACAGTCTACCCCGGGTGAGCGCGTCAGCGTCGTCTGTCAAGCGGGAGGTGCAGGAAGTGTGAGGGAAGTGTCGTGCACAGACCGCACAGCATGCACACGAATACCCGCCATAGCCATGGATATGGAGTGCCCGTTGTCCGTGGCCATGGCCGGCCCTCCGCCACTCCTTCCTTACCCACCTTATTACACAACCACTAACTCTCACTTGTTACTGATAGCTTCACTTTTCGTCGCCCAATATGTTCACTTTTCCCACTTTTGAAGTTGTCGATCGAAAGTTTTGATCTTTGGCATTTTGAAGTCTGGACTGCGGTTAATTCGGATAGTTTATTTTGGTCAAAATAACAACAGCCTACAATTGTGTTCTTTCATTTGTCAAATTTTATCCTTGCCACTTTGCTAGACAACCTTTCACAACAATTCCAAGTAGGAGATTTTTTTTATAAATATGTATTAAAAACCCTGCAAAACTTTATCTGTAAACACACCATAGATTTGGAAATTGCACAAAGGAATAAGAAAAAGGATAAGGGAGAAGTTTACAAGATGTCAAGGTAGCTCAAACTAGATGTCAAAATATTTCCATATCAAAAATTGATTGTCTATAGTAGGTCGGCCATATTTCTCCATGTCAAAGATCAATTGCTTGCAATAGATTAATTGTGTTGATGGAAGGTGTGTCCTCAAGGGGTGAAAGTTGAAAAGTGGTTAAACCTACAATGGGCATTCAATATCTCATTGAAAAGCATGTTGGAAAAGGTATGATGGAGTATATGTTCCAAGATAGAAATTTGAAGTTGAACCATTTGTTGCTTAATAAATTGTTTAAATGGATGAAGACACGAGCAAACTAGGGGCAATAAAAAATCACATCTTGCTTTGAGGTGTCACTAGAAAGGGAAGGTGTTGTTGTCGACTCATGCTAAGGCTTCAAGAAGGAACACTGATCAACCATAAATGTAACAATTATGACTAAAATTATAAGGGCCTAATTCCCTAAATAGGTTATTGGGGCAATGGTGGTTATTGATATCAACCCAATGCCACCAAAAATTATTGGAAGAAAGGTTTTTTTATGGGCTAGAGGTCTTTATGGGCTATCGAAGGATCTTAGACCCAAAAGCCATCCAAACACTTGAAGGAAACTAGAGTCAAAAGAAATAAATGATTTTATGAAGGTGGAAGGAGGTGTGCATTGTAAAAGATACAATGGTTGTTGCACAAAGTAATGAATTCAAATTCCAAAAATTATTTGAACATCACCCATTCTAGGGAGAAGGTTCACATGTCGAACATCTTTTAGCACGACATTTTTTATGAAGGATGATATGAATAATGATGTGCCCAATGGAAACCCCAATATTCTAATTCCTTTGATGGGGTAATAAATTAGGATGGGGTGTTAAAATCATGCAATAAGCCATAAGGTGACCATCTTACACATTTTTGAAGTTGAATAAAAAAACCTATTGCATGGAGTTCCATTTAGAAATGATCATTTGTAAATGATACAATTAAAAGGGACTTATGATTTAAGTGTCATCTATAATGAATGGAAATAAATTAAAATGGAAATGACTAGATGTAGAATGTAAAGCCCTAAAATGGGTTAAAATGAATAATGCCCCTCCCAAGGGATCACCTTGATAGGTTCCCATGGCAAATGGGATGACTATAAATTAGGGGAGATTCAAATGCATAGAATGCATGAACAAAAGGAATGAGTTGTATGATGTCTCCACCTATTACACAAAGTTCTTGAAATATGACCTTTCTTAACACCAAATTGAAAGTGTTTGCCATGTCCAATTAAAGAACAACCTAGTTGGGGTGAAGGTCTAAAGTGCACCCAATGTTGTGGATTATTATTTCACAACTACCTTTAGTTACAACTCCAAATTGGTGTGGGGAGAAATGTGTTACAAAGGCATTGCGAAATTAAAAGCATAAAACATGGCTTGTGACTTAATAAGCTATTTCCCCCAGTATAGTGGGACAAATTCCACCTAAAGGCTTGGTCGTGGCTAAAAGGTGGGCCATTCCTTACGCACCCCCAAGCTCCTTGATGGATTCAACTACGAGTCCAAAAGTGACAATAATGGAAAAAGAAAGAGTTGGGGCATGTTCCCTAACTTGTAGCACTTTGAAGGTAAAAAGGCATGCTAAAGTTTCGAGATGGGGACTAGGAAGATTGACAAGCAAGTCAATTACTCACACAAACCTACACAAACCAAACAACAAATTGGTTAGTGCGTAGCTAGAGCACCTTTGATGCACAGACGAACCACGGGCAAACACGAACTGACAAAACTCACCACAACATGGACTTGGGGGAAGCCACCACCTTCCCCCCTGTAATATTTTTTATGCTTAGCCACATGGCCAACACTCAAATGTCATTTTGTCCCGGGATTCCCAAGTGGGTCTCCAATGACTTTGGAAGCCCATAATTTTGTGTGCAAACTTCTAATTATGGTGAGGTTTAAAGCAAAGTTGTAGCCTTTGTCAAAGATTTTCAATAGTATGGGGCACGCCACCTGCATGCAAGGAAATTAGGGTGATTCCTGACTTTTAGCGGTCAGGAGTCAAATTGACAAATTGATTCCCAACCTTTCTTTTGGCCATAACTTGTGTTTTAAGTGTCTAAATGGGTCATGCGATCCCATTTCAGACATTTACATTGCAAGAGATTTCCAATGATATAAGAAACTTTTCAATTCAATGGGTTTTGACCCTTGCAATCGTTCTCTGAAGATTCAAAAATCCATTGGGACTCCAATTCCCAAAGTGGGAGCTCACTTGGAAATGTGGAGGTTCATTCCCTCAAACTTTCCCACACTCTCGGGAGCAAGAAATATGATTTTTGGGCTTTCACTCTTGGCCCGCACCTTCTCAAGCCCTTGCTTTGGTCACGAGCCCAAGGTTAGGGTTGCAACAATTCTAAAAACACATGTAATTCGAAGTGGAATGTGACTAGTGCAATGTGAAAACAAATAAAAACAACTAAGGGAATCCACTTGTTGAATCTTTTGGGTGAAAACAATCTTGAAGGTGTTCAAAAACCATCCTAGAAGCACCATTTGTCAATAAATGTGACATGCATTATAATATCAACTTGAAGAAATAAAAAAAAAACTCAAGGTTTTGGTCTAGCTTGTAATTTTCGAGGAAAATAAAAAAATAATCATCTGATTTAGGGTGTATTACATGGAGAATTAAGGTGGTGTTAAAGGACATGGGTGCATGGAAAAATCGTGTTAAAACGCAAATTGCTCGAAAATATTCCCCTACATGTCCTAAAATTAAATTGTAAAAAAGACATTTATGAGCTAAAAGATCATGTTGGGGAAGAGCCATTGAGTTTGAACTTGTCGTTTTAAAGGTTGGGTCTGCAAAAAAGACTCATTTTATAATTTTCCCTAGTTGCTTTCTAAAATATGATTAGGTTGAATCTGCGTTTCCCTATGCCCTATTGCCCCACCACAAGGGGGCAAAGTGAAACACTAATGGGGTAACAAGAAAAAAAAATGCCAAAATACTGCATCATAGTGGTCATGTGCTAGTTTATCCATTGAAATATGAAACACCTTTTGTACATCATGTCATAGAATGATAGGGAATTGATTGTACAATTGAGGACAACAAAAGTTCAAATGAAAGGACGTGATGACATCCAAGGACAAAACCCAAGTCCATGTTGATGTAGGTGGGGTGGGAACAAAAGAATGTATTGAGCCAGATGGTCATAGGGGTTTGGACTAGATGAATTGGATGCCTAACAAGAATGTTGATGATAAGTTAACCTTCAACTAGTAAATTGGTGCCCATAAATGGGATAAGAAATTTTAGGTGGAAATTATGAATGTGTTGAAGAATTGGGGGTAGGTTAAGGGGTCTGATCATGGGCAATTATAGGGGTTGATAAAGTGGAAAGGGGAAAAGGTCCTACATGTGCGTGATCAAGGGGGTTTAGGAAAATGTAGGGTTGGGTTTGACATTCAAACGAAGGGATGGGGGGTCGATAAAGGGAACTAATAGGTGGTGCGTGATTTATTGGAATGGGAGGGGGAACTATTGGATAATTTGTGGTGTACATGGGGTATGGGGTGAAAAATGGGCTTGTGGTGGTGCATAATAAAGCAATGGGCGATGGGAACTACGAAGTTTAATGAGACATGATAAAATTGGGGACATGGGACGTTTGGTGCCTATGAGGAAAGAGGCTTAATAAGAGCAAAGGCCCCACTTTCTAAAAACTACCTACTATGACAAGGTAATTTGAAGTTTACAAAATGAACCACATAATACTAAATGAATCGAAAGGAAAAAGATAAGAAACCTCCTAGGGGTCTTTAACTAAAGTATTATGTCAAAGCCAAACCCTAACTTTGTTATAGGCTTGAGTGTCACAATCATTACTCTATTAGGTTTAGCATGACTTAGCTACCACCCTAATACCAAAATATTACAAATTACACTTTTTGTTCTTAGTCTTATAGGACCTGAAATAAGTAATGTTGCACAAAAGTTTTTTTTTAAATGATTTTAATTGATTGGTTACCGCCTTCACAAAAATTCCAATCCACTTCAAAAATTATGTACAACAATTTTTCAAATAATAAATAACTTTGTGGTGGAAAGCTTGTTGTGTTTTCACATGGTTGTAGGACACATCATGATACTTTTAACTGGTTGGTTGGTTCGGTGACTTGATGAGGTATGTATTTTATGTTGCATTAGCTTTTACTTGTCTTATAATGACCATATAATACCAAGTGTTGCTACTTTCAATTTCGTTCCCTTGTTGCATGGGTCCCATAATCCACCTATGTCATAGATCAAATACAAAAGGGAACAAAACTCTTAAAGAAAAAAGGCCTCTTAATTCAATTGTTTAATGGATTGGTTACCTTGGCCAAAGTGGCCATTAAAGGAAAACACAACCCACTTTTGTGGCCTTTTTTTCCCCTTAAAGCTGGTGCTAGTCCAACAAACCTTAGAATCCCAAACTATTGATGTTGTTATTTTTCACAAAAGATGATAATACTTCTTTTATTTTTTCTTTTGGTATTGACCAACAATTCATGTTTTGTGGAGGCAACGTAGTGTGATATGATGTTTTGCAGTTTTTCATGGAAATATCAAAATTAAATATAGATCTTACTGCAATTTTGTTTGACAAAAACTTCCTCTTCCACAAATGGCAATTGAATATCTAAATTTTGCTAATTTTTGTCCCTCCAATGACTCACTCATGTGCCACTATTTTTTTGCACCATAACAAATAATCCACCTCCTTCTTTAATCCTCTAAAGATAAATTGTTGTTGTTGTTGGTTGTTGCCAATTTGCCACCATTATTTGTTGTTGCCGATCTTGTTCATTGTTGTCATTGTTATTCTGAAGTCGAATCTGAAGGAAAATGATAGGAAACCTCCTAGGGGTCTTTGGCTAAGGCATTATGTATTTGACATCAAATAATCAAGATGGCCATGCCACAAGGTGTTTTATCATTAAAACCTTTCAAAATTTTATTTATAAAACACACTGCATATTCGAAAAATGTACAAAGGTATTAAAAACAAGGGATAATTTAAAGGACGTCAAGTTGGTACAAACTAGATGTCAAAAAAATTCCATTTCAACAATTAATCGCTTGTAATAGGTTAGTTATGGCAATGGGGGCTGTGTTTTGAAAGGGCGGAAGTTGGAAAGTAGCTAAACCTATTACTATTGTTCGGCTTAAAGTGGAGATGCTTGCATCCTTTGCAATATAATTGGATTTTTTTTAATGAAGAAAAATAACCAAGACAAAAAGGGGAGGGCCCTTTAGCCTTTTTAAGCTCCAAAAAACATTAGCATAATTGTGTAAAAAAACATTAACATGTTTGTGTAAACATTCAAATACTTCAATTGCGAAGAAGAATTGATTAGTGGTGTGTCAGTCATAATAACTCTTTTTTTTTGTTTGAACTACATTAGAGGCAACAAATCCTTAAGTTGTGCAAAATTGGGGAAGTAGATTTACACATGTTGGGTCAACTATGACAATGTTAGCTAAGGTGTGAATTCCATCTTTGGTGAGCACAATGTTGATTCATCGACTAAAGGAATTGAATGCAGCTGAAGGAAACACATGTAGTTTTTCCCGTCCCATGTAAAAACCATCATATTGCACAATGGTGGAAAAAATGTCATGAATTACATCATAGGTCCCTATGCGCTTGTTACCATGGGTGTAATGTAAGATTTGGATACCCATAGGGTCGATGGGATATGTGCACACACATTGGGGGAGGCCTACAATTGAATGATATGGTAATTTGAGCCACATATGAAACAATGTGGAGAAAATTGGGGAAAATATTAATAAGGTTGGAAAGATTGGTCAAGCTATAAGCTAAGAGCCCACTCTAAGGCTAGGACATGATAAAATTTGAACATGATTGGCCTCAAGCATCCCATTAAAAAGCATGCTAAAAAAGGGTATGATGGTGCAAACACTTTGAAATGGAATCTTGAAAATGAACCATTTCTTTTTTTATTAGTTGTTGAAAAGGAAGCAAACACACCCATGCTAGGGGTGGTAGAAAATTACATGCTGCTTTGAGGTGTTGTTGGAAAAGGAAGGTGTTAAGGCTTTAAGAAAAAAAGGATGTTGGTTGAGTATGAACCTAACAAATATGATTGAAGCTACAAGGGCCTAATTTCCTCAATAAGTTATTGGGGTGATGGTGGATGTTGGTATGATTTTAATGCCACCAATAGTTATTGGGAGAGAGATTTGTTTACAAATTTGAAATCCTTTAAGGCTATTAAAAGACCATGGACCCAAAAGACATCTAAACATTTGAAAGAGGAAAAAATCAAAAGAAACAATGGAATTTATAAAAGTGGAGGAAGGAAGTGTGCAACATAATAGATATGATGGTTGTTACATATAGCAATGAGTTAGAATTCCAAAGGCTACTTGAACATCACCTAGTTAAAAAAAAAAGTCAACATGCTAAACATCAATTTCTAACAAGGTATCTTTGATGAAGGATGATTTGAATGATGAAGTGCTAATGGAACCCCTAAGATTCTAATTCCTTCTAATGGTTTGTTAAATTGGGATGGGGTGTCAAAGCCATGCAACAAACTAAAGGGGACTATGCTACACATTTATAAGGTTAAATAAAAAGACTTATCGCATATAATTCAATTTAAAAGTGTTCATATACATAGGATACAATGGAGGGGGGCCAATGATGTGAATGTCATTTGCAATCGATGGAAATAAACAATATGGAAAATGATTAGTTGTAGAACGTAATGCTTTAAGGTGAGCTAAGGCAAATAATGCCCCTCCCAAAGGATCACCTTGATGAATTCCCATGGTAGATGGGATGATATTGACATTATCGTCATGGTTACGATGATTATACAATAAAGGAGATTAACATGCACAAACAAAGGGGATAAGTTGTATGATGTCTCAACTTATTACATGAATTTTTTTAAATATAACGTATATTAACACCAAATTGAAGACATTCACCACGTTTAGCTAAAGAACAACCCAATTGAGCTGAAGGTCCAAAATAAATTTGATGCCATGGATTATTACTTCACATCAAAAATTGTTTATTACTCCAAATTTGTGGGGGGGAGAATTTTTTTACAAAGGTGTCGTGAAATTGAAGGCATAAAACACAACTTGTGAATCTATACAACGTTTCCCCTTTGACAATGGGCAAACTCCACCTAAAAGCTTAGTCACGGTTAAAAGGTGGGGCACCCCAAAGATATGTGCAATTCAACATGGAATGTGACCTTGTGCGATCTAAGAGCAAAATTAAAACAATTATGGGACTCTATTCACAAAATCTTTTAGGTGAATGTAGTTTCGAAGGTGTTCAAAGACCATCCAAGAAGGACCAGTTGTAAATAAATTCGGCATGTGTTGGAATGTTAACTTGAAGGAGTCAAATGAAAGTTCAAGTTCCTAGTCTGGTTCATAATCTTTAAAAAAAAATGGGGAAGTAGCCATTTGATTCAAGATGTAGAGCGATAAGAGTTGAGGTGGTGTTAAAGGACATGGTGTAGGAGAAAATGGTGCCAAAACATGTGTTGCTTGAGAGTATTCTCTTGCATGTCTAAGGATTAAATTATGGAGAATGTGTTTATGAGTTGGAGGATTATGTTAGGTAGGAAGCATTAAGTTCAAACTTGTTGTTAAAGCTTGGGCCCATAAAAGAATTCCTCCTATAGGTTTTCCCAATCACCTACTAGAAAACATTTGAATCAAATCCTCATTTCCCTATTCCCAATGGCCCCCTTTCGAAGGGGCAAAACAAGACACCATTGGGGTAATAGGAGGAACATATGCTAATCTACCATATCATAAAGGTCCTATGCCAACTTATTTAATGGATAAAAAATGCTACTTGTACATCATGTTGTAAAATGGTAGGGATGTAATTGTATAGTTGAGGATGACAAAAGCCAAAATGGAAATACCCAAGGACATTTAATGCCAAAACCCAAACCTAGGTTGATGCAAGCAGGTTGGGAGTAAGGGATGGTATTGGGTTGGGATGGTCATGTAGGTTTGGAATAGATGGATTGGATGTTTGATAGGAATGATAATGATGGGTTAACCCTCAAAGGGTAAATTAATGCCCACAAGTAAGGTAAAAACCTTTAGGTGGAGGTTGAAAGCTTGTTGGGAGGATGGAAGTAAATTAGGGGGTTTGATCAGGGACAACTATTGAGGTTGATAAAGTGAAAGGGGGAAAAGGTTTTACATGTGGGCGAAAATCACATTAGGGTGTCATAATTTTGGCAGATTAAAGTCCTTTTTCAAAGTCTTTTTTTAGTGTAATTGAAAATTGGCTTAAAATATGAATATTTAGATGATATTGAAAGCAACATTTTTTCCATTTCCAATTTCAAATCATGATGTTATAAGACATATAAAAAATATCAATTTTTTAAAAATAATTATTTTTAAATGCTTAAGAAGGATTTTTAAATAATTACAATTTTGGGGATTTTAAAAAGTTCATAACATAACAAATTAAAATGAAATTCCATTCATTCAATGAATTTTTAGTTTTTTAAACATAATTCATCCAATATCTAAAATTTTCAAACATATAAGATTAACACATTGTAAGATAAAAATCCATATCATGAATTTTGTAGGTGTGACAAAAAATGTGGGAAAATTTAAAAAGTTGATTACTTATTGGCTATCCATGATTTCGATTTGATTTTTTCATTTTTGGAAGGTTGATTATGATAACCTTAAATAAATGAATCCCTTTTTTTTATTATGTCAATGAATTATATTTTATGTATTTTCTTATTTTAAGGAATATAAGAAAAATTGTCATTGTGATGTCCATATAAGGTCACCATAGTGTGCAAACACCCATGTGCATTATTTAGGGGATTGGGAAAAAGTGTTGGGTTGGGGTTCCACATTCAGACAAAGGATTAAGGGTTGATAAGGGGAACTAGTGGATGGTGCGTGGTTTGTTAAAATCGTATGGGGAGTTGGTCGATGGTGCGTGGTTTGCATAGGAAAGGGGGTGGAAAATGAGGTTGTGATGGTGTATGAAATGGCAAATGGGCAATGTGAATTATGAGGTTCAATGAAACATGATGAACTACGAGACATGGGACATTTTGTGCCCATGAAGAAAGAGGTTTATTAGAACACAATTGTAAATAGGCCCCACTTTCTAAAAATTGCTTATTTTAACACAACAATCTTAAACTTATATTACCAAACACACTAAACTAAGTAGATTAGAAGGAAAAAGATAAAAAGTTGTCACAAACAAGCAAGTTTTATTTCAAAAGATAATTGAACCCTAACTTTGTCATAACCTTAAACATCATCATCCTTATTTTATTGGGTTTAAAACAACTTATACACTTTTGAAAACCATTGTGTAGGGATTAGGCGCCCAAAAACTCCTAGTCTTTTGTTCTTTGGATACTTAATTAAAATAACACCTAGTTTCAATAACAAAAGAAACACCTTAGACTCAATCATTTGCTAAAAAAAAGGTTAAAAAACATATGATTGGTTGATGACTAACCATTATGTATTCACACTTTCAC
>Ga0209208_10004027_pt1 | contig 20955 bp, 17 predicted proteins | sample S1TSphfallax_3_FD_187694 | JGI IMG/M metagenome (GOLD analysis project Ga0209208, IMG submission 187694) | Host-associated microbial communities from peat moss isolated from Minnesota, USA - S1T2_Fd - Sphagnum fallax MG (SPAdes) (version 2) | ecosystem: Host-associated > Plants > Peat moss >...
AAAATCAAACTTTCAATATGAATGTGTCATTGAGTTTCAACAACTTGTTTAAGTGAGGGGTCAAGTGAATATAAAATGAGATGGTCCTTTTGGGTACTTTGCCTTCTAAGACCACCTTATGAATATCATGAATGATGAAAAGTTAAATGTTAGCATTCCCATCAGTGACATAAAGAAACTTAACCTTTTCAATTTCAAACAAGGAGAGCAATGCCAATCCAACAATGCCATAACTACATCAAAGTATTAATATTTATTAAACATATATACAACATAAAACTTTTTAAAATAAAATTTCACCTCGTGGGCACCAAGTGAAACATGGAAAATTATTAGTTATGATAACCAAACAACAATACTCCCATTTATAGCGAGAAAAAAAAACTCAATCTTTTGAATTTAATACATCAATGACAAACACCATGCCGATTGGATACATTTGAAATTCCATATATATACATAAAGTAGTATATTACCTAGTGGCTAGTAAGTGAAACATAATATACATTATCAAATCAAAAAGTCACAAGGAAATATTCCCAATAATGAAAAATAAACATTCAATTTTTTGAATTATAAATAATGAACAATATACCAATTCACCAATGGCAGCAACGTTTATGGCTACAAAGTTATTAATCATGTTATTACAAATCCATTAGTTTTGGGGCTCTACATACCATGTAAATGGGAAGGTGACACCTAGCAACCACCATAGATTAAGGTTAAAGTGGAACAAATTAGATTATTAATCATTAGTCTTCAAGAATGTAAAGGAATAAAATTTCCAAACAATAAATTTATGAAACTATACAACACAAAAATTTAAAAATAAAGAAAAATGAGAATCAAATCATTACAATGGATACAAAAGACATCAACAAATTGTAGTTATATAATTTCACAATGTCACCCATAGTTTTCACAAATTGTTTAAGGCATTAGCAACATCAAGATTAACCTTAGTTCTACCAACATACACAACTATAATATGAATTTGACTCTTGTTTGTTGTATTTTTCCAAACAGGAAAAGAGGAAAAATAGCTGAAATGTCAAGCCATTGTTCTAGTTTTGCTAAATTACATTTCCACTTGCCATTCCAACAATCCTCATACAAATGTTGTTCATCCAACTTTGATCCTTTTTTTATAGGAACCCACCATTAAACCTTCACCATCTTGAAATATTCACTTTCCTCATCCTTAACAACATCACCTTTTCCTCTTCCCATCTAGAGAGGAATAAGATTAAGATCATGCGAGCTCACATGCACAAAATCTCCAACATTGAGATCTTTAAATGGGGTGTATGTAGTAAAAGCCTCATGATTTTGTGCCCACAATAGGGAATTTGAATTGGATCTTTTGTGTCAGCAACATTCATAATAGTTAACAAGGAAACCTTGGCGTAGTTGGACCTCCAATGGTTTGAAGGCCAAAAGCCCTCCAAAAGAGTTGCATTTTGAGGGGGTAACAATCTTGACAAATGCAACAAATTATCCTCCTAGTAATCCACATATGGCTTGATCTTCATTTCCTATGTTGAACTTTGTGTAGTTCCAACCTTCAAAAAATCTAACTATTCGAAAAATCCAGCAATTATGAACTTTTCTTTCCATTCATCTTTACACATCATTGCCCCAAATTAAGCCGTATGGAACATGGCTTGGGACTCCAATAGGCAACTTTGGTGGCCCATCAGGATTAACTTTCCATAATCTTATTGGTGGTGCATCTATTAAACTCCAAATAGGATTTGTGGGGGAAACTTTGTACTACATCATAGGCGACCTTGAAAAATCAACAAAAAAATTTAAAAGATGCATCTCAATATGCCTTACCAAAGTTTCAAGGCTATGCTTCAAAAGACCTAGGACTTAAGATTTAAAATTCAAAATCTTCTGAATCAATTGAGGAATGAATGGTCTCTCTTGTGAGACATAAAAGCCTTCATCAAATCTGCTAAAATGTAATTATTCTCCTCCAAGTTTTTTGACAAATATCCAAAACATCCATCGATATCTTCATGTGTATGGCCAACTACAGGGAAACCCAATTTGACCTCTTCAAACACATCTTTCGTCATTAATAACAATAGAAATGCTAACAAATGTCAATTTTTGTTGTCCTTCACATAATTAACCATTTGAAGCAACAAATTTCTTGGTAGAGCCTTCAAATCGATAATCTGATCCAGGGTCCATAATTTGCATACACAACGTGATTTCCTTTGCAACAAATGTACGAAAAATGAATTTTGTGGCGGGTGCTCAAACAATAATTTTTATTTTGAAATTGGAATTGCCTCCAAGAATTACAAAAGCCACAACAAGGACCCAATTGTGAAATTGGGATCATTTGGCCACAACTCATTCAAATATTGTGCATATCTCCCATCTCCGTGTCCATGCGCAATCATACTAGTGAGAGTAACGAACAATTGTCCAAGCCCAAATATCATTTTGTTGCAAACTTACAACCTCAGAAATGCAGTTTTTGGGTGATCCATTTTGTCAAGGATAATGTGTAAGAATTCAACCTTCGATCGCACTAACTTTGTCTTCCAAGTGTGGTATAAATTTCTACAAGACTTTTAATGCAAGATATGTTTATTTAGCTTCCCCTCATACTCATTAGCCTCATTGGTATTCCTTCCCACTTTCGATATCAAGTTTTTAAAGGATTTAGTAATAGTGCATTTGGCAAAAACCAAACCTCACTTTTGCGCATCGACATTTCGATGGTGTCTTTTTCATGGTAAATTGAGAAATACCACCAATGTTTAATTCCTTGCTTATATACAACAACACAATATGAAAACAAATGAAGTTTAGGTTCATAATAATAAACGCCCCAATATATACGTTGAAAAAACTGTTTCAATTTTTAATAAAATAAAATGGGATGAGAATTGTTTGGTAGGTGCTAAACCTTTCCCACCAAATAGACAATATAATTTACTTAATCATTATGTTCCTACAAACTCTTCCATGTTTCAAGTAAGAGACGACAACATCTTATCTTCCATTTCCAATCCCTTTCATGTGATGTGGCATTGTGTCTGTAGATAAATCAATTAATGATTAAACATTTGACTCCACTTGCTTGGTTGAAATTCACAATTTATGTGTACCTTTGTTGTCATGTGGTGGAAACCAACAACCTCATTTGCTATTTGATTTGTACAACATGTATGTTAACTTTGAAAAATGAACGATCTAATACCAAGCAATTTCACAGACATCTAGACCTTGAATAATGATCATCTTTCACCATCCTCCATCCCCCTTCATATTTAACCTTCTTGGAATTATCTAAACCATATGTTCTAAGGTCTTTAAAAGACAAGTTCCAAAACTCTTGTTTCAACAACAAGGTTTTTGCACAAGGAAAGTGCTAACAACAACTCATCGCACAATAGATTGATGCATTCACACTACACATGGACTCCATTGACAACACTTTTTCAATTCTAGAAATAGAACTTTTAAAATCAACACAACTCTACTTCCTCTAATGAAAGATTTTTTTTTTTCTTCACACCAAATACTTCCACATCTTCATCATTTAGTATATGGGTTTCATTAAATACAATGAGATGTTTTCTCAGGGGGTACCCATCCAGAATCGTTTAAATTAATAGCCATTTCCAAATCGTCACTATTGGTGACACAGTCCCAAGGCAATACAAAATACAAAGCCCAACATGGTCCTCACCTAGTTGATCAATAGGAATTGTTTTCTATGGATCACATGCAACTACTTAACCTTTTGTAATGAAGACCCCATTTTTGTCTACAATATCACATTCAACTCCTTGCCACTTAAACCTTTGTTTTTCGACCACATTGGAACTTCTTCCTCTTAGACCATCACCATATTTTGCATTGTCATGTCGACACCCATTAGCTTGATGATATGCCTTATCATGTTGTTCAGAATTCTCCTAGGCCCGAACCTCTTCATTATGCTCTCTAATATCATCCTCATTTCCTTCGTTGCTCTTGGAATTAGAACCAAAGCCTTGCACATCATTATATCACATATAACTCCCTTTTCCATGTAATTTTTCTTTACACAAGTCTTGAACTACATTAGCCATATTCTCATAATGTTCTCAGACCGTAAGCCTTCAAACAATGAATCTTCCCTTCATGAAACTTGTTTCTTCATGAGGTTATTAACTGCATGCATTGTCATATCACCTTGATCAAGCACCATGACATCTAATTCATCATTCATAAACACATCCTTCAAAGACCAAAAAACCTTCATTCTAATCGCTTATTGACAATATTTCATTGTTAGAATTGGGCAATATAATTTTCGTTCTTTAAAGGCCTCATGCATGGTTTGAATTTAAACCACCAAACAATTTTCCACTCCACATGAACCATATTTAAGAACAAGTAATGGATCTTTGCATGTTCCAATACCAATATTCATTCGTTCATTTTCACAAGAAACCCAAATGTTGATAGAGCTATGAAACATGAATCCCTTAGCCATATCCTACCAAGTCAAAAACAAACATAAGGAAATATTAACGATATGAAAAAAAAAAATTGAATAGAATCTCTCTAGCAACCTTTCGATTTTGGCACATGAAAATGACCAAGATTTTGACCTTCAAATCCATTTTTTTCAAAATCTGTTTCCTAACCATATTCCTCGTGAGAATCACCAAGCATTCATTAAACAATTTCGAACCAATAATCCTGAAGATAATCACCTATTGGTCATTAGGAGTTTTGCAACCAATATTCTTAGCGATAAAGGTCTGGTGATTGGAGGCATTTGTAGCCAATATTCTTAGAAAGAATCACTTGACGATCACAAAACGTTTTGCAACCAATATTCCTGGCAAGGATCATTTGGTAACCATTAAAAAATTCACAACAAATTTTTTTGGGCTCATTCGCATGGCAACCATTAGGCAATTTTTGCCAAAATTATTGGCAAGAAAAAGTCTTCGCAGTTATTAGTTGATTCATCCCCATATTTTTAACTTCGAATCGCCTAACAGTTGCTAGGTGCTTTGTAGCCAATAATCTTGGAAATAATCACCCGGTAGTTGCTAGGTGATTCATCCCATAATTATTGGCTACAAAAAATGTTTTGTGGCCTCCAAGCACTTGTTAGCCATTATTTCAGGTTGGAATCGCCTGGCAACCACCAAGCGATTCATCCCAGAATTATTAGCAAGAAAATGCCTAGCTATCACTAAGCATTTTCTTGGACAATAGTTTTGCAAAGAATCCCAACCAATAATCATTGCAAGAATTGTTTGGTAGCCATTAGGTGTTTTCCTAGGACATGATTCTTGTAGAGAATCATTTGGCGGTCACCAAGTGGTTCTCTCGCAAATATTTGTCGACAAAATCACCTAATGACTACTAGTTGTCTTTCAATGCTAGAAATGTTTGGTTACTTTTAGCATTTTTCCTTGCAAATGTAGCTCAAATTGTTAATGAAGGAATTGAAGATGATGTGATTCTTGGGGGAAAACCACAATGGATACTATGATGGCTCTCTATATGTACAAATAGAAAACATGAATATCCGAAAACATTTCATTCATTTTGAATATTCATTAGATACTTTGTATGGGTTGGGAACATGAATGTCAACAAGGAAGTTAATTCATACATTGAAGTTAACTAGTCATTGCGAATGAAAGGAATGACCTTATCGTGAAGTCAATGTTGTCATTGAATAATCCTCAAAATAGTGAAATGAAATTTTATGAAAATATGAAGTTGACATGTTGAAAATCATCATAAGTATCATAGTCTATGTTCTCAATAATTTCCTTGAATTAATAACTATATAAACATATATAAATGCCATACAAAATAATTTTTTAGGAGCAAGTGATGAATTAGAATTGAAACACATGAAAATAAAAAATTAAATGAATGAATTTTATTTTTTTACCTTTAGTGTGGTCACTTCAACTTGAGGGCCCAACTTGAGGCCTTCTTCATTCACTTTCAAAAGAGATAAAATGAGTCTTGTTGCAATTATTTGTATGTGAAAATTTGGTCAAATTTCCCCTTAAAAACCAACTTAAGATTGATTTTGATTAGTATTAAAAATGTGCAAATATTCATAAATGTTTGATGTCTTTTTAACTTCAAATCTATCAAGCCTATTCCTTAATTAAATGAAGTACATCTTGCATTAAATGGTCCAAAGTGGAAGTAGAGGATTGCTACCAAAAAAATTCTTGTAATTGCAATACCCACATTTTACATTATAATTTTCACAATCAAAGTCCACAATTTCCAAGTGCATAGATAGGTATGATGACGGGTGGGTAAGGAGGTTTTGCCAATAAATAGATGTTTTGTTAATAATTAAAATTGCATTGCCGAAAAATTTATCTACTCTCTTAGTTAATTTTTGGAGTAGGAATTAGGTAGAACTTTAACTAGTAAAATATATAGGTTTAGCCAAAAGATACAAGTTTAACCAAGAACAAATATAGGTTTAGCCAAGAGATATAAGTTTAGCTAAGAAGAAATATAAGGTTTTGCCAATAAGATATATAGGTTTTGCCATTGGATAGAAGTTTAGCCAAAAAAAGGTTTAATTAAGAAATATAAGTTTAACCAAGAATAAATATAGGTTTAACCAAGGAATATAAGTTTAGCCAAGAAAAATTATAGGTTTAACCAAGGAATATAAGTTTAGCCAAGAAGAAATATAGGTTTAACCAAAGAATATAAGTTTAGCCAAGAAGAAATATAGGTTTAACCAAAGAATATAAGTTTAGCCAAGAAGAAATATAGGTTTGGCCAAGAAGAAACGAGAGTTTTGCCAAGGTAAGTAAGGGATTAGTTGTTAGTTTGTAGGCAGGGCTAAGATTTAAGTTAGTAGGGTAGCTAGGTGGGTGGGTAATATGGAGGTCAGGGTTGAGAAAAAATTGGCAATGAAAAAAAAATGGTCATAGGTCAGCAGCCAAAAAAGATTGACTGTGGTAGAATGTTGGTTAATGTAAGGTAAAGAGGCAAATGAAAAAGAGGCGAATCATCTGACCCATCCTGTGGACAGAACGACCAACTGGTGCAGTGGTGGGGGCTGATTCATTCTGGCCCCTCCACCATTCACTTCAATGCAACAGCTGCATCTGAATTGTTGCTAAAAGATAGCTGATTTTAGGAGGTGAAACTGAGTTAGGGGACGGGACAGGGGACTAAACTGGGCATTACTTTATGAATAATTTTAATGATTGTGTTAGACCAAGTAAAAACAAACAAAGGGCCCTTACATGCTTGCAAGATGACATCTTGACTTAGGAGTGAATCTTATGAATTTAAGGTGCCTTCCAACTACTCTACAAAATTGCCGACAAGTCATTATGTGTAATGTAAGGAGTAAGGATTGAGAAGGGGGCCTTTATGGGAATGAGGGTCTCATACAAGGCAAGAGATGAGTGCAAGACCCTGATTCCCATACCCACCTTGTTTGAGGCCATTACCGGCTTAAAGAACCACTATAATTTTGCTTGTAAAACAGATGACTGTGATATTGTTTGAGAGGGGAGGAGGCACCTTAATTTGAGTTAGAAATCTTATTGAGGGTAAGGTGCCCTCCACATGTCACTAGTTACAAAACAATTCTAGTGATTTTTTTATAAACATCAAAAAGTCGTAACACTTGGCTCCTTCTCTCTGAACCTTTCATTTGAATTAGACAGTGAAGTCTAATTAGACATTATTTTGCAAATTACATCAGACCACAAGAGCACAAAGAGTTGAAAATTTTGTAAGAGGTCCGGTTAGTGATCAAAGTGGATTTCAAAAATTTTATTTTATTTTTCTAAGTGTAAATTCGACTAATTTTTTCAGGAGAAATTCGCTAAATTTTCAATATCACAAAATTGAAGAAAAAACCCAACCATGATATTCTCTTCTTTGTCACTACCTCTAAAATCCATATATATGTAATAATTTATTATAGCTTAAATTATAAATAAAAATTTAAATAAACTACAAGACATCTACACAAGGAGATTTTTCATGTTTAAAGCATTGATTTTAAGACACTTGAGCTCATTCCTACAAAGATGTTTTGCACATTATTCTTGTATTTAATTAACCAAAATACATTGTTTAGGAAGCTAAAGCATATGCACATGGAAAGTGGTCTTCACCACAGATTGCAAGTATCAATGTGAGATATTTCATGAATTAAATATTATTTGTTTTCGCTACCAAAATATCATCTTTTGTGAACCATGTTTCAAATTTGAACCTTATGGGATCCTAAATAATGTTAACCATTCTGCAATTGCAACTTGTTGGTACATATTGACAAATGTTCAGGAAACCACCCAACAATACTACTAGTGTGGCCTGTGCCGTTGGCCCAAGTGTGAACCCATTACAAAAGAGGGAAACTCAACATGTGAACATTGTTTTGCAATGTATGTATCAATTTTTTGAACAGCCAAATATGAATGGAAATCATGCTTGAATTGAATGGTAAGCCTTCAAATGCTACCAAGTTCTCAACTGATTTTTCCTTCCAAAACCTGGTTTTTTGGAATTTATTTGAATTTTCAGCAGCAGAAATCACTTAAAAATCAATGTCACCTACAGTCTCAATCCAAATCTTACCAAATAAATTCCATTAAATCCTGCTCATCAAGATCTTTCCAACAACACCAAAGGCACATTCCAATTCCTCCAAAATTTTCAGGTATGATTTAATTTAATTTTCAGTGAAGAAGTCATTCAATATTCAAGAACTTTTGCACCACAAGTCCAAACATCATGGAACCAAGCGCATGCACTCCTCCTTGTTGAGAGCTTTCCAAAGACACCAAGAACATGATCTGAAGCATCCTGGTTCAGTGGATCCTCATAACTACAAAACAAAACAAAACGAACTACCTTCCTTCTATGATAGATTGGTATGTTGATATTAAATGCATGTGACGGACTGAAAAATTCTATCATCCTTAATCGACAACATCAAAGTTGAAAAATAACAACAATTAAGTTGCAAAATTTCAATAGCTGAAATTAGAATTACTGTACTTGGAACTTCAGCTATTATTGGTTTTCTAATGCAAATGCTTGAAAATAGCAAAAAAGTGAGAGACCATTCAACATTTGTTGCCTACACTTGAATATCTTTTGTGGATTTATGGTTTCTAGTGTGTTATAGCCTTTTCATGCTAGTGAGTTTTCAAGCTCATCATTGCTTCTCATTCTCTACAAGCATAATTACAGCAATCTGTTTAGTTGACACTCTTAGACAATAATTTAGATCTCAGTCATTTTTCCCAGATTTTAGCCTTAGGCATCCATAAATTCTCATGAATTCAGGATTCCTGACAAATTCACCCTTCCACTTTTGCAGGGTTAAAATATGACTAATTCACAATAACTCCTTTTCATGAAGCTCCTCCAGCACACATAAGCTCAGAGAGAGAGAGAGAGAGAGAGAGAGAGAACATACTGTTTCAATAAGACTGATGGATTGTAAGGAAACAAATGCCGATGATGCAAGCACTCAATGGTGACCTCCAACTCTAGCAAACATTCAACTGTGATCTGAAACCAGAATTTCCCTCTTTTCAACTGCCCTTCAAGTGGAGCCAAAATACTTGTACTGCCCATGCCATTATCATGACCAAACTCAGCTGAAGTGCTCATCATCAAGCGCAAGCATCCTGATACATATTGTAAACATAAAGGTCCTGTACTTTCTGAGATTAGAAAATCAACTAGAACCATATGATCATACATAATTGCTGCCAAAAGAGCATTGAATAGATGTAGTGGTATGAATTCTGAAACTAAATCATGGATTCCAGGTTCCAACTCTGTTGATTCAAGCTGTGAGGGGTTCCATTCCAGGCATTGCAGCAGCATTTCGATCATCAAATCATCCTCATCAATGTAAAACTGTATTAACAGTGTTGAAAGTTCAGTAGCAGTATGTTTTTCATCGGTAAAATCATGACTTTGGATTCGCAGCCAGTTGGGTATCACAGAATTTGCCTCATGTAAGCAAATGTTGCAATGAAGCTCAGTTTCCACCCTCTTCCTCGGGGCCTCTTAACAAAGCCAAGTTTTGGTCCTGGAAACAATCCACTAGAAACAACCAGTTGTCAACCAAAGCATGGGTGCCTTGCCCTAGTTGCACTTTTACTTTTCCAGCCCCCTTCATGATCTTTGGTGGAGGAGACCCTGACATCCATTGAGGTAGACCCTTGAAAACCATCATCTTCAGTAGAATTTAAATCTTGAGTATTGTCATTTGCTTTGGGATTCGGCTTTTGAAAATCATCAACTCCTGCTGCAATCAACCTGCCACCACTAGCACAATCCACTGTACTTGTTCCTGAATTATCTCTTGTGTAACTATGCAGTGCCATGCTGCTGCTGTGCACATTGCAATAAGACTTAATTCTAAAAAGGAGGAGAAGTGCACGTCTTCGCAGGTGAGGTAAAGCACCAGCATCAGCTACTTGATGTGTTGTCAGAACTTGAGTTTTTGCCTGAGATGATGCAAAACATGAACCCAGAAGATTGTTTTCTAATGAGCATATCTCACTTGTTTCACACAAGGTAAAAGTTATGAGGTCAGCCCCAGGATAGCAGAGGGCCCATAAACATACAAGGGCAAGGGCTTCATTATCTTTGAACCTTCCAGACAGCACCAGCATCAGCCTCTGCAATTTCAAAACCAGAAGTTTTACAATATAAATTACCATCCTAAAGTCACTTGAACATTACTAAGCATAGCAGACTGGCTTTTCTAACACCAGAAAGAGGTTACATATCCAATCTGGTGATGCCCCGGTTTAGAAAGACTAGGGTCTTCTTATATGCAAGGTGAATCTCCTTTTGAAAACTACAGGTAACATACCTAGTAGATTGCAGAGGAATCCCCACAACAACACTTCAAAGGTAATACAGCAAAGACCAAGGTCATAACCTCATAAGACTCATCAGATAATCACCTTCATCATGAATAGCAGTGACAAGCTGCAATTACTACCCACTAGAGTTATGTGTAAGACAAATCCATCAATAGCTTTGACTTTGTTTGAAAATTTCCATAAGGGAAAATTATTCACAAATCAAGTAGATCCTAATCAATCAGACAGAGAAGGGCTTACAAGAAACTTATGGTGTAAAAATGAAGGAATCAAGGAAGCATCTCCAAATGGCTTATGAGAAACCAGTGCCACCTGTGCCAGCATAAGAATCAGCTCCCCAACTTTCTTCACTAATAGTATTCCAATCTCCAGATATTTTGAATCATGTTCCCCTACATTCAGCTCTAACTTTCGTAAAGCTATGCATAAAAGCTGCAGGAGGGCACCAAATGCAAGCTCTCCTTGAAATTTGTCATTGTGAATTCTAGACCCTGCATCATCTGATAACAATCACTGCACAACAGCTGATATATTTTCTCCAAGAAATCTCAGAAACATTTTCATAGTACCAAGGCTGTTGCTGTTATTGCTTGCATGATTTGAGATTTTTTTTGATATCTGGCGAAGAACCTCCAGACTGCACAATACAGAAGTCCAGTTTTTGCCACCACATGATGTCCAGATGATCCTTGCCTTATGCATGGTTTGCATCTTATGAAGGATAATTGACTTGAAATTCGGTCCACTGATTGTTGACACCTTGGCAAGCAAGCCAAACATGGTCTCAAAGGAGGCTGGTGCAGTCCCATATTCTATTGTCTCTTTTCCAACTGTTACTGCTGAGGCTTCAATAGCAGCCACATTGGAAGAGTACGCTTTCAGATTACGGTCCTCTCTGCCCAACAAATCCCCTAACAAATCAATAAGCACACTTGCAGTCCCCAATGTTGAAGAGTCCCACAAAAGAGAAACAAGAGCACTCCATGACTCTACCTACAGCACAAACACAACAGTTCACATCAAAATTATACTCCAATGTTAACCAACTGAGGTTCACATTTTTACTTTCCAACCACCTGCCAAAAAGACAATGTACAACACATAAGGAACATACATTGTTAGCTGCATGAACCAATATACTATAAGCCTGACATATGTCAATTTCAATAGAGCGAACAGGGTTGTAATGACTAACAGTGGATAAAGTATGCTCAAATATTTCTGTTTACAAATCCTTGGTCAGAATAGCAACATGATTGTTGATCACCAGGTTACAGCAATTGGTTTGTGTGCCAATAAACTGAGTAACAGTGGAGTGCCGTACAGATCCCATAAATATGGAGTACTCAGAAAGAGCCAAAATAGTCTTTCCTGCAGCATGCCAAATAAAGTCATCATCTGAAGCACCTAGCAACACCTGTCCAATGTAAACTTATTAATAACACCCCAAAAACTCTCACAAACCGTGATGTTACTCCACTCTGACCAATTAACAAATAACTGTGAAAATCCCATTGACAAAGTTAATGACTAGTATGTGACAATGGATCTGAAAAGCCAACAAAATGATACACATCACATCTATGACATCTCGATGGTGTACAGACCCATCAGGTTGCCTAAGTCTGAATTTGCAGACCTTTTAAAGGGGCTGCCCTCTGTGCCCTGGTAATTTTCAGCTCTTACAGTCTGAATACTGGAATCAAGTCCTATCAATCCCAGTTGATCACCAGTATCGTCTAACTAACTCCAATTTCTATGCTTGCAAAAATCTGATTTCAGGATTTAACAATGCCACAACTGAAAATCACTTGAAATTTGTCCCATTTCATGCTGTGGCAAAGGGGTTCACACCATCTCATCTGATAATGACAGATGTCACCCAAATGAGAGTCAGGATAAGCTGCAAGCACTACATGCCACAGAATAAAAATTTCAGGAAAAAATCTTACCAAGAACTTCATATATACAGACATCATGTCAAGCTCCAAGCAGGAATCCTCGTCCTTTGGATTTTGGAAGTCACTGACACATGTTGACTCCCTTCCATTTTTTGCAGCTTTGTTCTTGCTCTTCTTGTGTCCCCCAAAAAAAAAAAAAAAAGTTTATGATTAGGTTGAGCTTTTCAGTCAACATGTTTGGAAGAGAATGGAAGAGTGCAATAATCCACAATTTTTTTCCACCTTTGATGACGATTGCATCCTCTTGAATACTACTAAATGTAGCAAACCCACTTATCCTGAAAAACGAAATTTGAGCATCTTGATGGGGCTACTCACAAGTACTTGTCCAGTCTGCCCCAATGCATTTATGTTGGCAAGAAGCCTCTGAAACTGCAGAAAAAACAATCCAAGGGAAACACATTACAACAAATCAACTTGTCAGCATGCTGCGGAAGTTCTAGGGTGTGCGGAAATTCAGGACTTCAGTGAAGAACCAGAAGCAGTAGTACTGCATGCGTCTCTTGACTAGGAAGGAGCTAATAAACTAACTAACAGCCACCTAGTTCACAGACAATTCGTTGCTTGTTGGAAAGCGTAGGGGAAACCAGCAGTGAAATGGGAGTTACCTTTGACAACCATATGAGACATGCTTGGCTTCCACATCCCACATCCTCCGCCTGCAAAAGATTTGGCATCCTTGCAGCAGCTGTAGGTTTAGGAAAATGGAAAAAATAGAGTTTGGTTTTTTGTGTACACCTGGAATACTTACTCAAAGCTTGCAGCTAAACCCCAAGGAGCTTCAACACAAGTCTCGGAAACAAAAAAATCTTCAGAGCACCACAGAGAGGCTTCAAACTGCTGTGCACTAGGGTAAGGAGGCATGTTTGCGACCAGAGGCCGATGTCTGAACAACCGTACCAAGTAGACGAAACACCCCCCCATTGGAATACTACCATTTTGTGATCACTGTTCAGCAAGGGACCTATGACCAAACGTTCAATTTTGAGGTTTTGTGCTTGGAAAAATCTTGGCTTCTGTGTTTGGTCATGGGTGTGAATGACAACTCAAGTAAAAGATTGTTGTTTTATCATTGCATGTGTTATGTTTGGTCATGGGTGTCAACTAGCACTCTGAAGTGCACACAATTGAAAGGTACAGTGAAAGTAAGAGTGGGCAAGTTGGAGGGAATGGAGTTTTGGGTGTTTGGTTATAGGATGTTTTTTGACCATTTATAAAAGTAATTCAAAGAGGAGGCCAAGCAAGTGTTTGATCATAGGAATTTTTTTTGGCCAATTCAAGAATGACAACATTTGATTATAAGGAGATTTTGGTCCAATCTTAAAGAAAGTTTGAAGGTAAGGGCCAATGCACCTTGTGGTTATAAAGGACTTTTAGTGTACTGTTTATAAAAATCGCATGGCGAAAAAGAAGATCTCAATATTTGGCTTGGCAACCTTGCTTAAAACATAGCATCAACACATAATGTATAGTTTAGTTACAGGGGATGGTGTGTCACATTTAAAAGCATGCAACAATCCATTAATGTACAAAAACCTTTCCAACATTCTAATGCACATACATGCCAATAGTTATTAAACCTAGAAGCAAGGAACCCTAACAAAATATGGCCTTTGGATCTCACACCATAATAGCTAATGAGGACCCCAAAAAGGCACTTCCCACCAAAAACCCAAAACCCATGATAACAAATTTCAACATGGTCCCTCTTTCATTTCCACCTCTCTTCTAAAGCATCTCAATTATCAAAGTGTGTCTTCCTCACCAAATAGTGTAGAAGATGAACTACGAAAGTTTTTAGAGCTTTTCATTCGTAGAGCAATTTTGTTGAGAAATTGAATAGAACCTTAAATTCCTACTATTAAGGTAGAGCAAGTAGAGGTTGAGTTGCAAAAATTAATTATAGATGTGAAAGTAGTGCAAGTAGAACAAGGAAATGGATATGTGAAAGTAGGATCAACAATAAGAAATCAGATTGGGTCCTAGTTGCGAAAGTAGAGCAAGTAAAAGAAGGAAATGGATTTAGGAAAATTAAGGTAGACCTGTAGATTTTAGATCACATTTCAATTGTGAAAGTAAACCAAGTAGAAGAAGCAAGCAAGTTTGTGAAAGTTGGGGTAGACTTGCAAATTTCAAATCATATTCAAATTGTGAAAGTAGATGGTGAACCCCATACGGGGAGGGAGGCAGCAGCCCCTTCATTCATTAAGTAAGTTCAAATAGTACAAGGGGGGAGGAAGTGTCACCGAATGGTGGCACTGTCCTCCCCCAGAATGCTCCTGTGGAGCCATTCTTTTCTGAAATCAAACTCAATTTTAGACTGAATACTAGGATCCTTGGTGGCACTGCGAGATCTAATGGCTTTCCACGTGGCCATGCCAACCTCAACAATGGCCACCCAGGCCTGGGTGAGTACATTTTTGATGGAGTGTTGGTCACCGAAGTGTCGTTTGCATCTCTCGATCCAAATATGATAAAGAATGAAGCTCCTGAGGATGTTGAGAGGCTGCCTTGGGTACGTGAAGCCACCGGTGTGATAAGCGAGGTGCCCAGGGGGATCATCTTCTCGTTCGAGGACGGGCTCTCCGAGGAGGACGAAAGGCCAAGTGATGTCGAGCTCCTCAGGAGCTTCCCACTCTTTCCATATTCTCTTGTACGCTTCCCAAGCTTCGAGCGCCCTAGGGCATTCGAGCAGACAATGCTGAGGGGATTCCTCCTCATTGAAGTCATAGATTTTGCAGTGCGGGGGGATTCCCATGTGCTGAAGCCACGTTCCAACTGGGAGACCTTGGTTGAGAGTGATCCAAATGAGAGCGTGAATTATGCCAGATTCTAGCGATCACCTGTGGCGTTGTAAAGTTGCGGAGGTTAAGTCCTTGTATAAAGGTGTGCATGCTAGGCGTATGCTTCGGTTGTTGAGCGTTCCTGTAGCCTCTTTTTGCTGTGTAGCCGAAGAAAGGTGAATCCCTGAGGGGGGGGAGTGGCTTGCCAGTGCCACTCCCCTGGATCCCAAGGGAGCTCCTGAATAAATCCTATTTCGAAAATCCAATATATTAGCGGGCTCTTGCCAGGGAAATTGTGAAAGTAGAGCAAGTAGAAGAAGGAAATGAATTTGTGCAAGCGAAAGGTGAATTGCAAAATAAAGATTTGAAAGATGATGTAAGGATTAAGGTCATAAAGAGAATTTATAGCCAAAAGTTCAAGAAATATATCTATTATTATTGGATCCAAAAGTCCATTTGAAGAAGTTACAAAGTAATAGCTTAGAAAAAAGGCAAATATTGTCGCAACCCTAACTTTGGGCTCGCGACCAAGGCAAAGGGGTTGCAAAGGTGCGGGCCAAAAGGAAGCCCAGGAGTCACATCACATACTCCCAGGAGTGTAGGAAAATGTGAGGGAGTGAACCCTCACACTCCCAAGGCAACTCCCACTTTGGGAGATGGAGTCCCGGTGGACTCCCAAAACTTCATAGAGCAATTTGAGGGGTCAAAACTCAATGGCTTGTGGCGTTCTTTATATCACTGAAAAGCTCTTGGAACTTAAATGTCTAAAATGGGCTCGCATTGCTCATTTGGACATCTGAAACACAAGTTATGTCCAAAAGAAGGGCCGGGAGTCAAACTACCAATTTGACTCTTGACCATAAAAAGTTGGGAATCGACCCGATTTACTTGGCTTCAGACAACGTGCGACATACTGTTGGAAAGCTCTCGACGAGAGCTACAACTTTGCTTTAGACCGCACCTCGATCCAAGGTCTGCTCACAAAGTTATGCGGCTCCAAAGTCGCGAAAGTCCTAGTTGACACAATTTTGAGACTCCCACGTGGGAGTCCCAGGAGAGAAAAGCCATTTAGATGTAGCTCCCGTGGAGAGGTGCAAAGTATACTATAAGGGGGAAGGTGGTGGCTTCCCCCAAGTCTGGGCCGTGGTGAGTCTTGTGTGTCCGTGTTGCCCGTGACTCGTCCTAACACCAAAGGTGCTCCAACTATGCATTAACCACCTTGTGTGGGTTGTGTGCAGGCCCGTGTGAGTGAGTGAAGTTTGTCAACTCATCCTAGTCCCATCCCGGAGCTCCAACACGCCCTTCTACCCCTCACAGTGTTGTGAGCCAGGGAGCGTGCCCCGACTCCTCCCCCTTCCGTTGTTTTTCACTTGGACTCACATTTGAGTCCTTCAAGGAGTTGGGAGTGCATCAAATATCAACTAGTTCACACAAATCACACTTTACAATTTGTCCCAATAGCCTACACAAACACATCTAATGTCAACCTAAAGTGGGATGAATTATTTTATTTTCATGCTTTAATCACCTCATCTACAAAATTAGCACCTTATGCATTTGAGACCCTTGACTTGACAAACTTCCTTTATTCTTGGTTTTTGTTCAGGAAAGGGAAAAACATACCTCTAATGGGCCCATAATGCATAACCCTTACTTGTTGCAGACTTAAATTAAGGAGAGCTGGACCATCATGATGTTCAATGTACCTCACAAGCTACGCATTGCTATGATAGACCAAATAGCCTTAGAATAAGATAATGTGCCCTCGTAGCCTCTATTAAAGACCAGGCAACCATGTCAAGTAGTTAACATGGTCCCACGAACAATAAAGGGAGGGAAATAAATACACCAAACATTGAAGGAAGCTATTGAAAGGGGAACACACTCAACGAAAAAGGTAAGTAGATATTAAAACATACCATTCAATTCCATTTTTGACCATTTGAATGGGAAACCAAGGTGTAGGAAATTAGGGCTTGCGTTAACAAAGGAAGAAGATGTGACAATTGTTGCATGGATTCTAGGAATGCAAGAATGTGAACTCTTAGTAACATTATATTAATTAAAGATAAAAGTTGCAGAATTCACCCAAACAAGACCAACACCATTCAAGCATGGAGTCTCAGGAAAGACTTGGTGGTAATGGTTCATTTGGAGGTATCCAAAAATAAACATTAGGGTTGCAGAAGGATTGGAGGTTTCCAAGGCATAAAGGTTGACTACAACTTACTACAATTCCTTTTACAATTACTTACAAACATTGTACACCCAACATAGTTACGAATCAAATCATACCTGAATAAGTCTACACTAGAAGGACCCACTAGAAGTGTAACCACTCCTAAAATACACATTTGTAAATTTAAACTTGATTTAGAATCCAAAAGTTCCCATATATTTTGTGTATTGTGAAATAAAATATAGTAAAAAATGACATTCAAATAAATGAATTATTTCTAGTAATGTATGACGGTGGCAAAGGACTAAAAAACACTTGTAACCAATATTGAATTCTTGAATCTAGCATAAAATTTCTTGAAATTGAATTGAATATTTTTGGGAAATTTTAATATTAAATAAGAATTCAAACAATGGTTATGTGCCATGTCATGTTGTAAAATCCACATTCCTTAATGTTATTTTTTGTAAAAAGGAATTGGGTGTGGGTCCTTTTACCATAGACGCACTGATTTGGAATTCAGGTAAGTAGGTAAGTTGCTGCTAGGGTTCTAGCCAAACAAGGATCATATGCGATTTATAGCACCATGCCCAAGTCATGGGAGTGATTAACTATAAATTGTGTAATATATGTTGTAAATATCAATTCTACTAGGGTTTTATATTTTTAGAGGAGAAAGGTTGAAAGATTATTACATCAAATTGTGCAATTCAAGAGTTTATATGGCAATGCAAAACAAGGCATGGATGACAAGTTTTTTGTTCAAAAAATTACTATCATTTTCAAAAGGTTTGTTCTAGGTGGGATTTCACAAATTAACCATCATTTATTGATTCTAGATGGGCATGACTCACACATAACATTAGAAGCCATAAAGTAAGCACAAGAATTTGGGTTAAATATGGTCACCTTGCTTTCCCATACCTCCCATGTACTTTAACCTTTAGATGTTTCTTGTTTCAAGTCCTTCAAAACTATATTTAAAAAAGAATGAGATGCAGCCATGGCTATAAGTATAAATAGTGAATTTGACAAAATTACACATGTTAGATGGGTGGACAAAGCCTTGGATCACTTGTTAACCAAACATAACATCAAGGCTGGGTTTAAAGGGACAGGAATATGGCCTTTCAACCTTAAAGCTATGGAGAACAAAACACAACCAATAAGCGCATACATAGTAGGGAATTCAAATAGTGATCAAGGAGGGGAAAATCATATTCATCTACTGACCAAGTTGGCCATAGTCATATAGAGGAAAAGGAATTTGCAATTGCAGAATCATTCAACATTGTAAGAGTAGTTGGACCATCAACCACCGAATACAACCATGTGGAGCACAAGCATCGATATTATGTTGAAATGCTTCATAGCCCTTGTGTGATAAATGATGCTGAAGTTACACACCTACCAATCAATTTAGTTGATCCAAGTCCTAACTACAGTCCAAGAAATCCAGAGTTCACCAAATTTAACTTAAGAGGCAATGAGGTTTCACAACCTTCTTTCCTTGTCACATTTGCTTGTAAAACAAACAATCAGGAGAAGGCCATTAGAGGATTACTCACAATCTCATGTTGACATTATAACTCAATATTTAATTATCCCATAACAAAAAACATTAGACAAGGTAACAATAGATAATATCAAAGAAGAAAGGGAAAAGGAGTGAAGGGAAAAGCAAGCCAAGAAGGTAATAGAAGTTGTGATTGCATCAATGTGAACAACACAAAGATCAACTAAAAGACATGTTAAGGCACAATTTGACTTAGCTTGGTTTGTGGTAGTTGTAAGGGAAGTAGGTGAAAAATTACAATAAACGATTCGTGTTGACTTGCTTGCAAACATGTACCAAGCTTTAAATGCCAAGAACACATGTGTAATGGTTTAGCTAAAAGCTAAAGAGGCTAAACAATAAACAAGATGTAGAATGTGAGTACACATGCATGTTGCGACGAGGCTCAACTTGTTGAACTAAATTTAAATGGAAACGGGGGAAAGGGGGGGATTGATCTTATAGTAGTAGCAGGAAGGTAAGAAAAGGAAGATGATCGTCATGAAAGATGTAGCAACATCAAGAGGACGAGAAGAAATGGCTTATCTTGAAAGAGTAACAACATCAGGAAGGTGAGAAAAAAAAGCATATTGTCTTGAAAAAATAACAACATCAAGAGGCTAGAGGAGGAATATTACCATCTTAAAAGACCTAGAGCCAAAGGGCTAGAACACGAAGGCCAAAACATGAAGAGAGGTGAACACAATACCATGACCTTAATTGCTTTGAGCTCCACCTTTTGCACTTGTAACAAAAAACACACACAAAAGTGAAAAACATATGATAAGAAGGAAAACACAAGGTTAAAAAACCAAAAGCAACATGAAGGGTTCAAACATGGAGAGGTCTTGAAGAAAAGCTTGAATACAAGCTTGTACCCTTAAGCTTGTGAGGTCAACCTTTGTTTATAACTCCTACAACTACAACTATACTTTTGAAGCTACGGAGAATAGTCATGGACTATGCCACACTCTAGGGCCACAACAGATTCTAAGATTAGTCTTAAGAGAAAGAGGGGAACATGAACTACAAAAGTTTCAAGAACTATGTAAGGACACAAGCTTATTAAGTCCTTTCATCCTAATGATGTTACTACTGTGGAATGACATGAAATGTCGGAAGTCTTCAGTTCGATGAGGGGGCACAATCAACATTCTCATAGTATAGTTGTTACAAAACTCACTTTTGATAGGTTTAATGTCATTGCCACTTATATTGATTATGCATTGAATTTGTACTAATGATTATTTAAAGAGTTTCTACTCTGAACTTCTTCCCTTAAACACAATAAATTAAACCGATGAGTAATGTTTATTATAACTAATAATGGATTGAATTTGTGATAATAGTGTGATTTTTGTTGAAATGATGATGATTAAAAATAATTTCTTGGCCAATAGCAAACTAATGTCATTGGGTGCAATCATAATAACACATACCATAGTAAGTGTAAGACTTGCTTGGTTTTTTCATGTTGTAAAGTTGTAATTTAATTTGATCTTGAAATCATAAAATTTGTTTATATAGTCATAATTTTAATATATCATGGGAACATGCGAATTATTTTGAAATTAAT
>Ga0209208_10004028_pt1 | contig 20952 bp, 25 predicted proteins | sample S1TSphfallax_3_FD_187694 | JGI IMG/M metagenome (GOLD analysis project Ga0209208, IMG submission 187694) | Host-associated microbial communities from peat moss isolated from Minnesota, USA - S1T2_Fd - Sphagnum fallax MG (SPAdes) (version 2) | ecosystem: Host-associated > Plants > Peat moss >...
AAAAAAAAAAAAAAAACCTACCTTTTCTAATTGATGGTAGTTGAGAATTTGAAAAATTAGTTGTGTTGCAAACAATATATTTTGATTTGGAGAAATAGGATCATATCATAAATTCATAATAGGAAGAAACATGACAATAACTTTGAAATAGGTAACGCTTGCGAAGGGGGCAATATGGGGGGCAGGGGGGGTTTTATTAAATTTAATCACTTAATTGAGGTGATGCTTGAGGGCATGCATCAAAATTATGTGTGTAGTTTGGTGCCCTTGACCACATGTAATGGCCTATTATATAATTATTTTTTTGGTATTTAATGGCCAAGATCTTAAACATTATGTAAAAAAAACAAGGCATGCCCTTATGATTGAACTTAAAAAGCACTACTACATAATGTAAGTGCAATTCATTAATCTTTGTTCATTATACTAGTGAATTCATTCAAAATCTATTGAAATCATTTGACATACAAGGACACCTTTGTTGTAATGAAATTTCTTTGAGATTTAAAATGCGTTCTTTTTTTGGTGATGAGATATGTTTTTAGAAATGTTGTGAAAATAGATTACAAAGTCATTATGTTCATGTTTTTGCTCACCCCATGACTTGTTCACAAAAAGAAAATAATTTTTATTTAAGCCATTTAAACTTGTTTAATCTTAACCATTTGATTTCTTTAATGGCCACACATTCACTAAGTTGATAATATTTAAACCAAAATTATTTGCCCCACTTAATTTTTCAATTTTCCTTTTGAAAGTTTATAAAGTTTGGGCATAACATTATTTCAACCTAAAACTTATATTATGTATTAAACTTGGCATATGTTATTTTATTTCTAATAACACATTAATATTTAAACTAAAGTTGTATCCCATGTTAGTTAACAATTTTATCTAAAATAACAATTTGGATATAACTGTAATCACAAAATAATCACACATTTCATAATGAAACATGAATTTAAGCAATAAACTAGAAACTTATATAAAATAATTATCCTACTTTAAAATACTTGACATTTTTATTACTTTTATGATAAATTTAAATGAATTTGTTAAAAAGTTGCACCATGGTTAAACATCCCCAAAAGTTGGCAAATGCATTGTTTCTTTTAATATATTATCTCCAAATTTTATTCACATTGAAGTTGGATTAATGAATAATTTGTAATTTCCAATTAATCTACTTATATTTGCATTTTGGAAATCACAAGAGCCAAATTCTGGAATGAATGACAAGTTGTCATTTTAAAAATAATCTTTGAAAAAAAATTTCAAACCAAAAGGTTGGCAAGTGGTGAGGGGGTGAATTAACTTGTGAAAATAAGTAGATTGGCATGCTAAAATGGGAGCTTAACCACAATGTTATAAATGGAAAAGATGTGAGTTATAGGAGGATGTAATACACAACATTGAAAAAACCCATTTTAATAAGTTTTGAACTTTCTAATTGGGTACTATACAACCTAAAAGTGTTGTAACATAATGACAATTACATGATATTGACAAATATCATGTCATTTTCATAATCTAATGTTTTGCTTTTCCATGTAAGGTGCCAAAAGTGTTACAAGATAAGACACAAGGAATGCCTTGTCATGTAATATTTATCTTCTAATTTACATCCAATGTATGATAATTGTGATCCTTCCCAATTGCATTGTAAACAACTTTGGTTAATATATATTGGTGCAAGAGTTTAAAACAATATTGAGGAAAAATCCCATTGTGCGGGTGTAGCAATGCAAAGGTTGATATGAACATCATGAACACTAATGGTAATATGCTTCCAATTTTATGTAGGATTTTCAAGGTGATTTTGTTGAAACTCTTTTTTTATTATCTTAAATCAATGAAATTTGTTCCGTTTCCATTCTCATACCTTGCATGACATTGGTAAAATGAAAGACTTTGAACCCAACTCAGTGGTGCACAAAATACCTACCTTCAAAATGTTGTAAGGGAATCATCAAGTAAATGCAAGTTGAAGCAACAAGTCCTTCTACCTACAAGGTCAATCACAACTTGCTCCGACAAAATCCAGCATCAAAATGCAAAGTGAAGTCTACAAAAGTAGGAAGTCAAGTGGGGTAGGCTAGTAGATTGATTAATAGACAACCCCACATCAAAGCACTTTTATTACCACTAATCATTGGAAAGCTGACAAGTCTCTTATGACCCTAATCCAACCTCACTCCACTCCCACCCAAAACCAAAACACAAACATATGAAATTTAGTTCTTTCTCCCTAGTGAAAACATGGTATCCAAAGCAAATGAAACTCACCCAAACACATTAATCTAAACAACTTTTAACAACATGAACAATATCATAAGAAGAATCATAATCATCATGATTTATGATGATCATTTTCACAACAAAATTGTTCCAAAAGAAAATTCATTGCCATCATGAACATGATGATCATTTTCACAACAATATTGTCCAAAAGAAAACTTCATTACCATGATGGTCATCAGTGCTAAAATCACACTTCAATCATTGGTTTGCTTTTGGTGATGGTGGTCCTTTAGCTCTCTCTCTCTCTCTCTCTCTCTTTCCCATCTAGGGAATGAATGTTTGGAGTGAATTGGGTGATGATTTGTAACAAGAAGATTCTGCAGTGTTGGAACTTTTTGGTGGAGTGAATTGGGTGAGGATTTGTAACAAGAAGATTCTGCAGTGTTGGAACTTTTTGGTGGAGTGAATTGGATGAGGATTTGTAACAAGAAGATTCTGCAGTGTTGGAACTTTTTGGTGGAGTGAATTGGGTGAGGATTTGTAACAAGAAGATTCTGCAGTGTTGGAACTCTTGGTGGAGTGTATTGGGTGGCAAAAGATCTGTAACAAGAAGGGTTTGGGCCGTATTGGGTGGCTGAGTGGGCATATTGTAAGAAAAGTTTGGTAGGTGTGTGTGTGTGTGTGTGTGTTTTCTTGGTGTTTCTTCAAAGGGATTCGGAGGTGTATTGGGCGAAGAGGAGGATTTGTAACAAGAAGTGTTTGAGATTTGTAACTTAGGGGTGGAGTTTCTTGGGTGCAAGGTGGGGATTGCGATAAAAGTGTAGTAGATGGGCATTTGAGTATGTGTGTTGTTTCTTCAAGAAATTTGGAGTGTATGTGGTTGAGATTCTGCTATAAGAAGAAGAAGAGTTGTTTGGAGTGTTGGAAGTTGGGGGCTGGAATGCTAAGTATTGGATAGCCAAGCCAAAACTTGAAACAACAAGGGTTTGGAAGAAGAGCTTGGAAGAAGAGATTTTGGAAGAAGAGTTTGGAGTGCATTATTGGGTGGGTGGGGATTGTAACAAAGAAAGTGTGGTAGGTACATAGGTTGGTAGGTGGGTGGGTATGTATGTTTGTGTGTGTGGGGTGTTTTCTTCAAGGGATTTGTGATTAGGGTTTGGGTTTGTGGGAGAGGCGACGGGAAGGATGGGGCAAGCAAGCTCTGCGGCAGCGTGTGCACATGGGGTAGACCATGAGGAGGAGGAGGAGGAGGGAGAAGAGCAGGAGGAGGAGAAAGGAGAAGGAGAAGGAGGACGGAGCTTGTTGTTTTCAGGAATGGATTTGACAGTATTTGCGCCGGATGAGTGTCTTGCTGCGGTATTTCAGAAACTGGAGCTGTCGGACAGGAGGCAGTGTTCGTTGGTGTGTAAGAGATGGTACAGGGTAGAAGGACAAGCGCGGCAACGGCTGTCCTTGCAAGCTTGTGTGGAGATTGGATTGGCGTTGCCGGCTTTGCTAGAGCGCTTTCAGCATATCACCAAGCTTACACTCAAGTGTGACCGAAAGCGCTGCAGTATAGATGATGATGCGCTTTGTGTGGTGGGAAGGGGATGCCAACAGCTGCGGAAACTGAAGCTGAAGGCCTGTAAGGGTTTGACAGACCAAGGGATTGATCGATTTGCTAAGCTTTGTGGCTCCTCTTTGCGAAAATTCTCATGTGGCTCTTGTCAATTTGGTCCACAAGGTTTGAACTCTATCCTGCAGCACTGTGCAAATCTAGAGGATCTAACTGTGAAGCGACTGAAAGGCTTCAAGGATTCATCTGAATTTATACTCCCAAATACCTCTTGCAGTATTCGAAGACTGTGTTTGAAGGATTTTCCTAATGGACAATTGCTTGTTTACCCGCTCATCGCACAGTCCAAGAATTTGCACACTCTGATGCTTTCGAAAATCTCGGGTAACTGGGATCTACTGTTTGAATCTATCAGTGTGCACATGGCTAGCCTTGTCGAACTCCATATTGAGAAAGTGATGTTAACCGATCGGGGTTTACAAGCTGTAGCATGGTGCACAAACCTACAAGTCCTGTATGTTGTGAAGCCATCCGAGTGTACAAACAAGGGTTTGTCAGCAATTGCTAATGGTTGCCCAAAACTCTGCAAACTTCATATTGACAGCTGGAAGAACAACCAACTGGGAGATGAAGGCCTTGCCACTGTGGCCAGAAATTGCAAAGACCTACAGGAACTTGTTATAATTGGTCTCAATGCTACAATGTCTAGCCTCAGTCTACTGGCCTCCAATTGCTCAAGCCTCGAGCGGTTAGCAATCTGCACAAGTGATACCTTTGGGGATTTGGAGCTTTCCTGCATAGCAGACAAGTGCCTTGCCCTGAAGAGACTTTGCATCAAGGGTTGTCCAATCTCGGACAGGGGTATGGAGGCACTTGTGGGTGGATGCCCTAGTCTTGTGAAGATCAAAGTCAAGAAATGTCGAGCGGTCACACCAGCCAGCGTTGAATGGCTGCTAACAAACCGTGTATCGCTGGTTGTTGCACTTGACACCTCTCCAACAACAGTTGCACCTGAGGCACAGGTGAAATACTTGATTCAGCTCCCCCAGAATCTTGTTACAGAATGTGCATGTATTGTTTGTGCTTGTAGCTGCAACTATACACCTGTAATGGTGCTCATGGTGTTCAATATCATATGCAGAAGGTCATAAATGCTACTTGCAACCTGCCTGACAATTGGGTTTCAATGTACAATACAGGTGAGACCCGTCCAAGAAAGCAATATAGTTCGGGAGAATGCTCCTGTACCTTTGACACGATCACCACTGGCCAGGGCAAGATTTGCCATGGCAGTTGTTGCCTGCACATTCATGCGGTGGTCAGCATCGAATGGCTCTTGACACTCTCCTCTGTTGGTTCTTGGAACTTCTCCATTGTTGATAACTATGAAAGTCTTAGCTCAGTTTTGAAACCAAGAAGAAAGTTGTGGATTGTAGCTAGGTTGGTCAAAGAGCTGGTCAAAGAGCAATCGTTGCTCTTGTGAATGGAGCAGCAAGTCCTCTTTCTGTTGCTCCAGCAGCTAATCTATTTAGCAGAATGGAAAATGGGTTCTGTGATTTGCGTGATATTAGGAACTGAAGGTGTGAGATTTGGTTCCATAGATTGAAAGAGTCTTATCAGGACGAATGCTGTAGGGTTTAGGGTGTGAAGATGAAGTGTCTTCTGGGACAGATTGATCAATGCTCCACAAAAGAAGACAGTTGGACCCAAAGCCAAAGGATGGTGACTCATCCTTTTAAGTCTTTGGGTTCACTTTCGTAGTCTAGCTTTGAATGTATGGTGTGGTTGAGCTTGCTTTGAACTCACCTAGATCAGTGAGTTGTACTCTGAAAATTCCTGTCTGTTAACATTTGTTAGAAATTCAGGGGTTTGGTAGCAGCCTATTTAGCAGGTGTGTGTTAACACCACTACAGATGTTTTTGTGCAGAACAATTTTCAATCTTGCAGCGGACATTCAGGTGTTGCATTCTCACATCCTTAAGTCAGTATCATAGCATCTCATTCTAGTGTATATCATCAACAGGTTTCATGAGCAATTGTCATGCCTTACCTTGGTAAAAGCTATTTGTTCTAAGCGCAACTGTACAAGTAGTTTCAAAGTTATTGGAGACTGGAAACACAGTCTCAATTCCTCTCTAAGATATGCTTGAATGGTATATTCTGTACAAGTTTAGAACTTGAGAAGTACTGTTTTAATGCCACTGTAAGATCCAGATGATTGCTTGCATTGTGCAAACAAGAGCAGCTATCTGTAGTGGTGTTCGCCTCATTGCTAGTGAATGAATTTGGTCAACTGTCTTGGAGGTGATAGTAATGAGATGATGACGTGCAATGGCAGTGAGAGAAGCCTCGGAAGCAATGAGACCTTGAAAGGATTGTGGTGAACATGCTTATGAACAATTATGGACAATTCACCAGCAAATCAGACCTGATATAACATGAGACTTGACAACAACAATAATAATGCTCTTCTACAGATCTAACCTTTTAGGTACAATGTGCCCAAAATTTTGCTGATGCAAAAAGACCATTCCCACAGCACTCCAAACCTTCTCAGTTTTATGTCACCGTGCTGATTTGTGGGTGCACACCTGACATCCACTTCTGAATGACTGAAATATAGGACTCCATGTCTCCCAATCAAGGAAGGTGCAAAATACAGATCCCTGCAGCCGAGGCTGAGATATAGGACTCCATTCCCAAAATCAAGGCAGATAAAGGAACACAAATTGACCAAAAGAATAAGAAAATCAACAGGAACAATCTTCACACAATTTTGACTTGCAACTACAACAATTGAGTCTTCACAGGTGTCAGCTTCCCGCAATATGACCTAAACCTCAACCTCCTCAACCTGATTAAAATTGACGGCAGTTGTGATCTAATCAATATTGTATTTAGATACAAACCAGAAATGATTACAAAACAACAGTACAAATTCACTACTAAACAGGTGAGCGTTGTACATCAATCAAAAGCCAAAACCCTGTGCAAAGCTCTGAGTCCAAAGACTCTTGGACAGCTAAGAAGTGGAGGCCTCCAGAGGATTTCTTTGCAGACTCCCAGGCTTCACCTTCTGCATCTGCTTGTCTACTTTTGCGATAAAATGCATATCTCCACCTGTCCAGGATTAAATCATATTGAAAATTGTGAGGTTCCAGGTAACTGTGACTTTGTTGCTATTTGGGTATTTGAGTATAACTCTTGTATGAAAGTAATTGGGATATTCACTTTAGCGAAAAAGCCTTGAAGCTTTTCTTGGCTGCCTAGACAATTTTGAAGTGCCAAAGCCACTATGCACTGAACAGACTGATCAATACCATTTACAGGTGCACAAAAGTGTGTGCTGCTTGCTTGCTGTCAGGCACACTGACAACAACTTTTGCATTGGGTAACCTCCTTTTGCAAAGCGCTGTGCATATCAGGCCCAAAAAAAAACTCATAACAAGTGTTGTACAACCAATAATTTTTTATCTTGTGAAAACACACTCACCTGTCTGCGACACCAGTGGAGAGGATAAGACAGGATCGCTGTATGTCCACTTCAATCGATGCCAACTCCAAAGCATTTGTCCAAGCTGTTCATGACAATCCCCACAGGAGCCACCCCTTTAGTGTTGAATGATTTCACCACAAGATTGCATCACAATTTGAGAATTGAAAAGCAATGTCAAACCTGCGAGAGGGGTTGCACGAGATGATGCAACTGCAACTCCTGGAATCATGATGTCTGATGATAGATCTATCCCTAAAGTGTCAAGATCTAGCACACTGCCAAACATTGCGCCCCTCTCAACTGCCTCCAGCTCCTCCAACACCCCTGTTCCACCAATGCTTCCATTGTCACAACATCAATCTTGTCCACGAAACATATATTGATCCAGAACATGGTCACTGCTCAAACAAGCTGATGCTGGTTTCAGAACAAAACTCTCATCTCTCATTAAAGGCTTAGAAAACAAACCTGAAAGAGGTAGCTGGACAAATGTCCACTGCTCACCACGCAGAGTGTCTGGTAAATCCAAAGGGAGAGCTTGTTCCTGTAGTGAAAGTGGAGTGGCACCTTCTTGGAAGCCTGGATGTCGCCGATAAACCGTTTCATATCGCTCCTCCAGCCATCTCACTAGTGTGATGCACTGCAGTCCCCCCCCCCACATTCATCACAACCAGAATCAGATCACATGCTCTTGAAACAGACCCAGATAGGTACTGAGCAAGTAGTGGCCCTCCACAAGGGTTGTGAAGTGCAAGAACAAAGTCTGAGCCCCCTGCATAATGGTTATGAAGGTTGTACAGTGAAAAAAAAAAGGAAAAAAAATTCCAGCCCTGCACAAAGGCTGTGAACAGTTGTGAAGTACAAGAACAACATGCTAAAGCTCAAGACAATGCAGGCAGTTTTTCCAAAGACACTTACCCTTTGACTTGGAACTGGCTGAATATCAAGCTCTTTACATGCCTTTGAAATGATGGTTTGCATTTGTGATCTGCACCACAGACGTGTGCATCATCAGAGTAAGACAGGAAACATAAAAACAGATCTTCTTCTGCATCTTCTTTATCATCATCATCATCTTCTTCTTCTTCTCTTTTCTTCTTCCCTGGTGTCATTGCCATTGTCAAGAGACATGAGATAAGGAACATGCTGCTTACCGGAAGAAGCGAATTTTCTCTGGCTTAGGGACACCCAGAGTCTCAACAATGGAAGCCAGTGCATCCCGTAGAGTGACACTGTTGATGACATTGTTAGGGTAAAAGCATGCAAACTGCAGCTGCCTCCGGTTGTCGCAAACCACAATCTCCCAAAGCTTCTTTCCTCGCGCATCTAAGATGGGGCGTGAGCAGAAATCAAGTTCCCACTCACTAATGGAGCTCACATCTGCATCTTCCGCTACTAATAAGCTCTGTTCCATTGCTTCCAAATCTGCACCAGAAGTCTCTGCCAAATTGGGCACAATGTTTGCTGCAATTCTTCTTGTGTGTCTTGCAACCCTAAATCCACTTGATTTTTTTTTCTCCGGTCCATTCTCTACAAAAGTTGTTGCAGATAAACGTCAGAAGAAACCACAACAAGAACAACCCAAGAAGAAGACACCCACCCAAGAGGAGAAGCAAACCCTAGCAACAAATTTCTTCTTCATCTTCTACCACCAAACCCTTCAACAAATAAGATGGGAGGTGAAAGAAAGGAAAGGAAAACCTACTGAAGCGTTGTTTCACAACGGGTGCCGGAAGCTCTGAATAGGAGGACTCAGCAGAGCTGCTACTGCGCATTGAAGAAGTGGTGGTCACCACAGACTGCGAAGAAGAAGAAGAAGAGAATTGCAGGGAGAGCAGCGGCGGGGGCCGAGTGGACCATGGCGGCCGAAGCTGTCGCAAGCTGCGGTTTGTGCAGCAGCTGCTGGTGGTGGTACTTGTGGAACTGGTTCCGGCTGTTGTGCGACACCTGCATGCTTGCACAGATGGAGATACTACTCCAGTACAACAACCCATTGCAGAATAGCAAGAGCTTCCCTTATAGTTGTTGTTGTTCTCCTTCTCCTTTCCTTTCCTTCTCCTTCTTCTGGTCCTTGTGCTTCGTCGCGCACTGCTTTGCAACGGCAACACCCTTGCAAGCACGCACGCACGCACGCACGCAGGCGCTCCAGCAACACAAGGATTGCGAGAATCCCATCCCAACCAGCGTCTAATTTCGCCAAAAAACGAAATTAAAAACAAAATCGAAAATGAAGTGACTTTGGAGCTTTTTAATCGCCAGAAGTGAGGGGGAAAAAACAGAATAAATAATCGCCAGATTTTTATATTTGGTTTAAAAAGCGTAGGGAAAAAGAAAAGAAAAAAAAAGATGAATTTTTTTAAAAAAAACTTCACGTCTGGCTTATAGCCATATTTGGCTTAATCTTTCTATCGATTATCGCCACTTTGGCTACAGACAGAAAACCTCACCCATCACCACACACACTCCCCTGCGAGACTTCAGCCCCTTTTTTTCTGGCTAAATTAAGCGATTTGGCTAAAAGAAATTGCCAAATGGCTAAAAACAAGTGGGATTTTTTTTGGGCTTTTATAGTCGCCACAATTCTACAGTTTTTCTTTGAAGTATCGCCAGTTTTCTTTATTGGGTAATTTTTAGCCATTGTAGCCCCAAAAAGTGAAGGAATCTTTTTTTTAAAAAACTTTCATATTTATAGCCAAATTTGGCTAAACAAAAAAAAACCCCTGCTACAAGTCTTAGTTTTTGGATACCTAATTAAAAAAAGCTTTCCTTTTGGATGTGGTTTTCATGTGCCCTTTTTTTTTGGGGGTGGGGAGGGCTTCTTTTTAGGTTCCTTTTTAGGTCGACTTGAGTCTACCTCTAAGACCTAAGCATTGTTCAAAATCTATATGCCCATTGTGCAAATCATGAAAACCATTATGTTGTGGAATGTGCCAGGTATAAATCATTATATTATGCAACGTGTCCCGGGTACATACCATTACATTATGCAATGTGCCAGGTATAGATCACTATTACATTATAGAATGTGCTAGGTATAGACCATTATGTTGTGGAATGTGTTGGATACAAGCCATTGTGCTTATTTCGTTGCCTATTTGAAAATTTTGGGTGAGCCTATGGCTTGTAACCCAACATGTTCCATAATATGTAGTGGTATTCATGTGGCCTTTACAAATTCTATGAAAAAAGGCCACATGTAATACTAGTACACATTTGTTAGAATTTCTATTTCATTAGATTTTTTTTTTCTATATTCTCACATTTACAAACATTTGTTCAAGCCCGTAAAAATATTCATAAACATTTTCTACTTCTAATTTGAAAATATAATAAACTTTTTCCAATAAAAATCTTTCATCCTATTTATATGTGATTCATATGTGTTTTATATACATGACATTTGTGTGCAAAATTTGTGAGTCTATGAAAAATCAATTTCACATGATTTTTATTATCACATTGTTGGATTGAAAAGTTTATGATGATTATCCTTTATATGAATACTACTACTACTACTCGAAATTTCTATTCCAATTTGTAACATATCTAGCTTTTTCATTGTATGACTAACTTTTCACAATTAATACAAAGTTATTGGAATCACCATTCAACCATTCATTCTCGCATTTAGGAAATTAGTTTCACCATGGTGTAAGGTTCCCAATTCTCATAAGCAATTGTGCATGTACTTCTCATGTTTGATGCAAAAACTCATCTATTCCACCTTCAAACAACATTATGCATGTACTCCAAGCATGATGATGCATAATCTCATTAGTTCAACCCCATATGTTTAATGCACAAACTATCCATTCAACCTATAAACAACATTATGCATTTTCTCCACACATGATTGATGCATAACTTCATTAGTTCAACCCCACATGTTTAATGCATAAACCATCCATTCAATCGTCACATAACATTGTGCATGTATGCACATGTGTTTGATGCAATAACTAATCAATTCAATCACACATGTTTGTAAATTGATCAATTCAACCTTCACACATATCCCCCTTAATCAAAATTGATGGTTACAGGTTATGAAAACTATATTTTTTAAGGAGTGTTGGGAGGGAAGGTGAATTTTTTGTTCCCAAGGGGTTTTCATCAAGCTCCAAAAGTGTTATGTTGAGATGTTTTCAATAACATCACACTTTTTATGCAATATGTTTTGCCGGGAGTTGTCCTCTTTTCACCTATATAGGTGGGCCAAAGGAAAGGCACTCCATCTTCCAATGGAATTTTTATTTTAGGGACCACCCAAAGTTTCAATTTTTCCTCTTTGGTGATGGGCCAATCAAAATGACCCATTGCAAGAAACATGTTGAACTTGAGAGGCATTCCCCAATCAAAGATGAATAAATAGATACCCTACATCTTAATAATTTGTAGATTTTTCATAGTCATCCAATTTTTTTCACCTTCAATGGAAGTCAATTTGGTTGAGATTCAAAATGCTTCATTCACAAAGTAAATAAAAGATTGAATCCAAGAGTGGTGCTTCATTTGTACCCATATCACAAAACAACCACACCATGTGAATTGGTGAGTGACACAAGTGTCTTAACTAACTAATCATTTTTTTAATATCCCAAACAAGCTTGAAACATTTGACTTCGTGTTTCTACTTAGGTGACACAATGCATCACTAAACATAGGCTAGTGATTGATTGGGAAAAAAAGGTTCAAACATAGGTTGATCAATGTAGTTTGATTACAATGGTTAGCATGGATTTCACACCCCATGATCAAATGTGTTGTGTGAAAATTTTGTGCCTAGTTTTTTTATAAATCTTATTTGGGCAAATTGATTTGTGTTTGGCCATAAGATAAATTTAGATAATTTAGGTGTTATTTGCATCCTAATTAAAATACAAATGTGTTTGGTGATGGGAGTCATTTCTTGCACTTCTAAAAAAAAAATCATTTCACAACCTTACATGAAAGATGTTTGGTTAGAAGTGTAAAGTTGCACATTTCATAGAAAAAAATGTTATGAAAAAAAACCACTTTTACCAAACTTACAACTAGGGACATAACATAAGTGTTTAGTATAAGGTGTAAAAAAATACAATAGAACAATATTTTAGTCCATTTCACATTTGAGATTTGTTTGATTATGGGGGTGATTTAATGTTGGATTATAAGATTTAGGGTTTAGGGTATAAAAAAAATTTAAATGCACAAACATGATTTCAACTTTCAATGTAAAACAACATTTTATTATGGAAACAAAAAACACATTCATGACCTTAAAGATAATGTAACTTCCCCCCATTACAAGCACATTAGATTCCCACCAAAAAAATCATTAGTTTAACCATAAAAGTTACATGAACTTTAATGCCTTTCATCCTTTTCAAGATCCTTTACAATTGTTTCAAGAATGTTAGAACATTAGGAAAATATAGATGAGCTTCAATGTTTTTTAATAGTTTTATGTTTTAAGGCTAAAATGTTGAAAGAGGATGTAAAGGAAAACAAAATAAATTTACAATCAAGAGAAGGGGAAAGACATGTCAATGTAAGAGCCATTTCACAAGATTGTGAATTATAAGGTAATAACATATTTCAACCTACATAGGCATCAATCGCAAAAATATTTTTTTTTCATGTAGATCAATCTACCAAGAAAAGTATAACAAATATTTGTATTACAATTGGATTCACAGACTTGTAGTTCCAAGACTAGCAAGGAGTTCAAATAGATTTGATTTTAATAGATTTTTGTGTAATTGACTAAAGTTTGAAATATACACCTACATTTTGCACATCAACCACCAATGTCAATTTTGTGTGAAATGATTTTGTAAGTTTTTCTACAATATTGTTTTCTCTTGATGCATTGGCAAGTCATCCATTTTTCAATTATCTAAAATTAACACATTTTTTGAAATCTTGGGATTTTTATAAGAGATTAAACTTCATATTTTTATAGAAATCCCAACCAAACACCACTTAGTTGTTGAAGACTAGGGCCAAGAACCAAATAGCTACCATGATGCTTAATATGGCTTGTAAATGATGATCTAGATTGTAGATAGTTTGTATCACAAACATATTGAGCCAAGCTAGGTGCCATTCGTGAGTCGTTCAATTTGTTGGAACCCATTGCAGAGTGTGGTGTAACCACCAACATGGTGTTTTCCAAATTCATCATCTTTTCTTCCAAATTTGTCATTGCGTCTTTTGGGTATGGTGGGGAGCTCTCATTTTCTGCTTCACTTCTAGTAATACTATTAGCCAACATTAATAGTTCCAACTCTCTACTATAAGCAAATTATGGTATTTCATATGCATCGTTTTCAATGTCAAAAGCATTCTTAGCCATTTTCGTAGCAAGATTGATTCACTTATTTTTGAGTCGATCTAAAATCTAAGCATGTAATCACACTACATGTGAAACTATGTTTCATAATTTTGATTCGTCGAGTGTGTTGGCCATGGATTGTCTCTAGAAGTTGTGGCAAGTTGTTCAAAGTTCTAAGCAAAACATTTTTATCACCATCTCATATATCTTGTAATTTTGCAAGTGTGCAAGTGGTTAGAAGATGCCCAATACCCAACCTCTACCTAGAACTTTGCATCTATACTCTTTAATTTTCTTCTTTCTACTAATACGTGCAAGTCTAGTGGTGTTCAACAAGAGTGTCTTGGATATGGATATCATGACATGGTGCAAATGAACAATTCAACTCAAAATTTGTTTACTTTGATTGCTACTTAGATGCTCACCAAAAGAAACTAAACTCTATTTGTTCAATGATATAGAGTTGTAAACATTTCCCAAAGAAGATGCTTACAACTAAACATGCTATTGAAGAGCAACCCTATGTCCTTTCATTTTCTAAAAGGTTAATTCCAAAGGGCAGTTTTCCATCAAATCAACATCTATTAATTTTAAGTGGGCATGGTTCACATGTTATGTTAAAAGCCTTAGAACAAGCACAATAATTTGGGTTGGATATGCTCACCTTGCCTTTTCACATTTCACATGTTCTATACCCCTAGATGTGAGTTGTTTCAAACTTTTCAAAACTACTTTTAGGAAGAGAAATAATGCCATGGTTTGAAATAATCATTGTGAACAAAACAAATGCATATTTGTTGGCTAGGTTGACAAGTATCTAGATCAAACATTATCTAAAAAAAACATCATGAATGGGTTTAAGGTAATAAACATTTGGCCATTCAACATTAAAACCATGGATCACATGACAAGATTAAATGACACATACCCAATATAACTTGTCAACAATTCAAATGAAGGTAATGATATGTTTGATAGAAAGAATGATGAAAGTTAGAAATGGGGGGAGGTTGGAACTACCACATAGTTAATGAACATAATAACTATTCAAGATGATGTAGGAATAACATTTCAATCAATTGATCAAAAGTCAATAGATTTGAAATATTATGTGAAAATGTTGTTGAATCCAAGTATTGTTGGAGAAGAAATTGAACCTATGGAAGTTACTTTTGACTTATTAATTGACCTAAATGGACATAATACTAATTATGAAGTCCTTACTTTTGGGAATGGAACTCAAGTTCTTTTATTTTTAGATAATTTGTTCTACTTACCTCATTTGTGTGTCACATTTAATGAATACTTAAAGATCCTATGATTAAAAACTTTGGACGAGTAAAAGAAGGTTAAACAAATTGTTGATTCACATATTGTGGTTGAAAGAACAACTCAAAGGTTAATATAAAACCATGTTAGAACAAATTTTAATAATGCTTGAAATGCAATGTAATAAAAAGAAGTGAAGGATATATTTCATATAAATTTTTCCATACGTTTTAGAACCCACCTTCTAAGGTTTAGAGGTGTCAATCTTGGGTTTATATTAAAGGTTCAAAAAAAAAGTAGGGCAAGGGTAATGGCTTGATAAAAATCTAAGGGTTGTGTTGCAACAAGATACTAATAAACCATTAATCCATGAGAGAATGAAGATGGGGTTTCAAGATTAGAAAGAAAATCAAGACAACACACATAGAAGAAGAGTAGGACAATGATGTAAGAACAAGACAATGATCAACTTTAACCAAAAAAAAGGGTGCTTAACTTAAACAATCACCCTACAACCTACTGGATCTACACAGATCTGCAGTTTCTGAGGTTCTGAAACTAACTACAACTCCTGATCCTTTTTGCCTAGACACGAGCATTCGCCTGCACACACCCTGGAAACTCTTGCACATGCAAGGCTTGTACTCATGGACTTCCAGAGCTCTGATCACAGAACTTGAAACTTGTACTTTTACTTATAAAAAGTCCAGGGACTACATACTTTCGGCCTTTAGTAGGTTCATTACCGATTAAACATCTGAGAACGCACAACCTTTCAGCTCAGAGACTCTCAGCACTTACTCAATCCAACACCTCCAATCTGCTCCCTCACACAGTGCAACAAACGTAACCTCACAGATTCTCTTCTTTGCTGAAATCTTCTGTATTATACGCTCACAAGCCTAATTGTATTTAGAAACCTCCAATACAGAATCATCTGAGTTCAATCCTACCAAAACCCCTCGCTGAATCTGGCTCTCATGCAAACACACTCAGCAGATCTCTGGTTTCAAATCCCACTCTATCAGCTTCTCGGACAATGCTTCATGAAGACAATTGCAACTACCTGGCTGAGCTACTAGCGTAGCGGAAAGTCTGTAACCAGCTAAGAGCTCTGTCAATAATCCGATCTCTTTTCCTGCCTACGCATTCTTTAAGTTCAACAATCACACCCTGCACTAATCTTTCCTCCACTGTTTACTCTGCATAGAAAAATTTAGGACCTCTTTCATCGCTCGACTCTTCAGCTCCCTCCAAAAATCCCCTTCACTGAACCTTCTGCCTAGCCATTCAAATTTTCACACCTCCTCAGCCGCCGGCGTCCCAACCGCCTCTGCTCATAATTGCAGCTCCATTCCTCACCATAATTCCGCGCCGCCTCAGCCACGCGTGATCAGCCTTCATGCTCATTCAGTAGTAGCCGCCATGCATTCCTTCCTGTACAACATCTCACACACACCCAGAGAGAGATCTCCCCATGCACTCCCATGCAGCAGTAATGGAGAGATAGCCGCAGCAAAAAAAAAGAAACAGCTAATAAAGCAAACATAAACCCCAAGATCAGGAAGTGTTCACACTGGTGTGGTGACCTAATTTCGTGTTACACAACAACATAAAATGATGATCAATAATATGAAAATAATAAATAAAGCAATGCTTAAGAGGAGGTGGCAATCAACAATAGAAGACAACAATTAGAAGGAGACAATAATCACCAGCAAAAAAAGATAATTAAGAGGAGGCGCCTATTATTAATAAGAGATGACAATTTAAGGAGGTTGTGATCAACAACAAAATATGATGATTAAGAGGAGACAATGATCAACAATAAAAAACAATGATTGGGAGGAGGTGAAGATTAATGATTAAGAAGAGGTGATGATTAATAATAGAATATGACAATCGAAAGGAGGCCAAGATTAATAACAAAAGATGACGATTGGGAAGATGTGATATTCAATAATAGAATATGATAATTAAAAGAAATAATGATCAACAACAGAAGATGACAATCAAGAGGAGGTAATGATCATTAATTTAAAAGGAAAATTAGAAAGAGGCATTCATCACCACTAGAAGAAGAAAATTAAAAGGAGGCAAGGAGATCTCCTAGAAGGATATGATGAGGAAAACCAACATTCTTGTGCACCATTACTTGTGTAAACAAACTAATAGGAGAGGGAGAACAACTAAATGAGAGTTGAACAATTGAGCATGAACACACCGAACCTAAGAGGTTGTGTGAAAAATGCAGTGTTGCTTGAAGCTTTAAAGTTACACAAACGATGCATTGCCCATGACCATAAATCTCTTTACACATTTTTTTGGTAATGATCTCCTTTGTTGATGTAGGATGAACATTTTTACACAAATAAAATCACATTTTTCACATGCATCCATTTTTGTCAAGGGTTTGTTTTTGTCCACTTGTCAAATTGTGAATGTTCATTAAGAGGGAGCAAAATGTTTGTTCATAAGGATGTTGAATGTTTGGTTATGAAATTTTCTAGCTAGTGGACTCCATTCCTTTGGCGAAACATAACTTTCATGTCTCTTCACCAAAGTAGGCAATTCATGCAACTGTGCATGCATGCAAAGATAAGGTACAAGTTTATTTTGGACCCCATTGGCAAAAAAACCATTTTTAGTGTGCAATTTTTCATGGAGTCCTTATGTGTTTGATGATTAGCTAGCTACACTAGCTCATTTTCCGTGGACATTACATGTAAATTCAATTTGCTCAAACAATTGGTAACATTCCACTTGAGAAGACAAAACCCATTTGTTACCACAATGAGATAGTCACATGCTCAATGTTTGCCAAATTGATTTATCCTTCATGGTGCCAATGATACTTGAGTCCAAAACCTCACACAAGTTCATGGTATGCCTTATAAATAAACTAAATAGTTATTTGACAATAGTTTTCATGACATAAAAGAAGAATCTATATATGTCCAAATGTTATTATCAAATGATCAATAATGTTTTGTCATTATTAGTTGTGAAAAAGCATCAAATGGACATTGTATGGGATTGACTTTAAACATCTGGACACCAAAACCACTGTACCTATTTACACAGAGAAAGTTATATACAATTGCCATGATCTACTATAATTCTGATCATTTTCAATGCAAAAACTTTTACCCTAAATGCATCACTGTAGGAAGTACTCTTCCTATTTCTTCTAGCTATTGCATTTTCTCTTCTAGCTCAAAAAAGGAAATTTAATCTGGGTACTGTTTATATTTAAGCATTTCTCCTCACTCCCTAACTCCATGGGATAATTATTGAGCAATGGCACATCCCCTCGTTCTAGCAACTTTTCATGGGCTTCTCCAATTTTGAGGAAGAGAGATTGAGATTTTGTTTGTGTGTGGATGAATGAGAGATTAAGGTTGAGATTGTGTGTGGGAAGATTGAGAGATTGAGGTTGCGATTGTGTGTGCAAGAATGAGAGATTGAGGTTGAGATTTGTGAAAAAAATGAGTTTGCCAAACCCTCTGGGTCCTTACCATGTCTCCTTTGCAGATTTCGAGCTGCGGCGCTCGGAAGAAAACAAAGGAAGCAGATCAGGAAGAGCGGCAGAGCCGGAGCAGCAACAAATCAAAAGAAATGGAGTGCACCCAAATGTAGCAAATGCGGACTCCAAAGCAGCAGCAGCAGCAGCTCCACCGATGCGCATTTTCTATCCCACGGAAACTAAGACGAGATGGTCTCCATGGGATGTCAAAGAGCGCTGTTGGATTCCGCATTACAATTACATGTGGGGCTATGTGGCACGAGCTTTTGCTCCCAGTTCAGTTTTCAGCAGATTGGGCATTTCGGTTATTGCATGTATGTTTGACTCCCGTCTCCTCTCTCTCTGTCCCCTTTTCATCATCCTTCTTGCATGTCCATCTTCTTGTCATCGTCATCATCATCACCTTCTTCTTCCAATAAACTCTGGACACATTTGAGATCTTCCCATCTGTTGCAGTTTTTCATTGTTGGTGTGAGCTAATTTCACATTAGTCTAAGACAGTAGGCAGACTTGTTGTGATTGATTCCCATTTTTAATATTCCTGAATTTTCTTTCTCTTTCTTCCCCAATCTGTTGCAAGCCTGACTGCCCATCTGCACAACTCATTTCGCCCTTTCCAGATAATTAGGTCAGTGAAGAAACCACAGAAAAAAGCTGATGAATCTAAGCTTCTTCTACTTTGTGTATGTTTTTTGAATTGACCTGTTTCAATTGGCACTTGAGAGAGCATTTTGGTTCTCATTAAGCCTAAAGCCTAAACCCATCCATGCACCTGTGTCGGTTTTGTCTTGTTTATGGCTCAAAACTGATGGGTATCACATGTTGTGATCCAAAGTTCTGTTACAAACCAATCCCTGTACCTACTATGTGACTTCTAACTGTGAACTGCCTGGGCGGATTTTTGTGGTTTTACAGCTATTTTCTACTCTGCGACATGGTTTCGGCTGCCAATACAGGCATCTGTGAAGAAGCCACTTTTGACACCAAAAGGTGAAGAAGGCAGAAAGAAGCAGCGCTTGCCAGTGGTGATATTCTCACATGGCATTTGGGCTTGCCACACCACTTATAGTGCTACATGCGTTGATCTTGCTTCCCATGGTTACAGTTACGGTCCTCTGTTTTGTTTCACCTGCTCCCCTGTTGTTCAAGAAGGCCATTTCTGTATGCATTTTTTTGTTGAGCATTATATGAATGTGTGAATATGTATATATACTTGCTGGTGGTGAATGTTATGAGGTGGAGTGCACCACAATTTGGTATGTGAATCTTAACTTTGTTTGCAATTTGGTGTTGAATGACAGTTGTAGTGGCAGTGGAGCATTTAGACGGGTCATCATCAATGGCTCATTATCATGATCATGAAGGAAAATGCAAGTGGGTACATCATGCTTTTGGTGATAAACCAGTTGGTGATACACCAATGGCTGAACGTGCCAAGCAACTTAGGCAGGTAACAAAGCACTGTTTCTAAGGTAAAAGTCAGGGAGTAGACCCATTCCTTTGTTATGGAGGTCCTAAACCTTTTATTCTCTGCAAGCCGAAAGTTCAATTCCTTCTTCTTCCTCTTGATGGTGCTCCTCCCTCTCTTCCTGTGCCTTTTTTAATGGAGAGGGATTCTCCTCCTCACAATTCATTGCTGGATTATATCAATGATCCATTTGCCTTCCTTTTCATAAAACTCTTGGGTGTTTTGAGATTGACATACAAGAAGATTGGTTTTTCTTTCTTATCTTGGAAGTATTGTAGATATTTAGGTCAAGATTTCTTGAGTTACGAAGATGTTACAAAGGATTTGAGGCTCTAAGAAGTCCTGTTAGATTTCTTGATGCTTAGAGACTTGATGCTCAAACATTGATGTTTCAAAAAAACTTAAAAATTGAGCTTCTGAGGAGCATTCCAAGAGAATAGGCAGGCATTAACACTACTCACATGCCACTTTTGGATTTTGTTAATTCAGATTCTGCCAAATCTGCAGTAGTCTATAGTCAGTATCCATTTCTAAAGTCCATGATGTCATTGTCTGTGTTGCTGCAGAGGGTTGGGGAGATTCAGAAGGTGATTGATGTGCTTGAGAGCTTAGATCAAGGCTCACTTATGCAGAACTTCAACAGTGTGACAGGCAGGGCTAGTCTTGACACCAAGTTTTTCCAACAGCGGCTTGATTTAAACCACATTGCAATGCATGGGCATTCTTTTGGCGGCGCCACTGCAATTGCCACTTCTGGTTTGGACAAAAGGATCAAATGTTGTCTGGCAGAGGATGTTTGGTGGGAACCACTTGAGGAGGTATGAATGTTTCTTTTGGTATATGAATATTCCCAACTTCTTGTGTCTTGATTTCTTGTACAGGAATCTGCTACTTCCTGGTATGAATATTCCAGCTTCATTTTCTGACTTTAACCTTCATAATGAGGTGGTGGATTTTACTGTCAATCTGAATGTCATTTTCGTCTCTATTTTTGTCTTTTTGTCTATCCAGCTATTTTGCTTAAAGCTTTGTGGTCACTTTTGAGTCTGTTGGAATTGGGCATGCACAGGTCGATTACTCT
>Ga0209208_10004029_pt1 | contig 20951 bp, 10 predicted proteins | sample S1TSphfallax_3_FD_187694 | JGI IMG/M metagenome (GOLD analysis project Ga0209208, IMG submission 187694) | Host-associated microbial communities from peat moss isolated from Minnesota, USA - S1T2_Fd - Sphagnum fallax MG (SPAdes) (version 2) | ecosystem: Host-associated > Plants > Peat moss >...
GTATGGAACACCATATGGTACACTTATGGCATTAGAAGCTATATCAGGGAAAATACTTTGGCAATACAAGGCAAATAGTAGCCTAGCAGGAGGAGTTTCAGTGGTGAAGGGTTGTGTATACATGGGTGAAGGTAGTACTGGAATTTCTATAATGGTTGACCCATATAGTATTGGAGGTTTACATGTTGATGCATTCTGTCTCCAAACTGACAAATAGAAGTAAGTTCATAATCATAGATTAGATATACTTAATATTGTGACATGCTGATGTTGAGCGAAATTTGGATCACTCCATTTGACTATGAAGCCTTTAAAACAAATTATGATGAAATAAATATCTCTTGTTAATGTGAATACCAACCTGAGTCACTTTTGGGTACTTATTGTGAGTTACGTTTATTATTTAATCTCTTCCAAATTTTCATTTCACCCATATTCCAACAAGAGTGTTGTTTCTTATCCCTTTCTTCTGTAGTCATGTAAATATGTTTAGTGTGCTAACAACTACATTTGAAGGTAATGAACCATTTTATGTAGTGGCATTGTACTATTGAATGAAAGCACATTAGAGGTGGGTGACTTTAGGCAAAAATTGATGATGTATAACAAGTATAACAATGTACAACCAAGGTTTTTTTTATGGTAACCTTTTGACAATCCTAAATTCAAACAAATTTTTTTTGAAATTTTTGATAACTTTTTGTAACTCAAAGTTCATTTTAAGTCAATTAACTTTGATTGAATGGTTGGATTAAATGGGTTGGGTACAATCAGTGTGTACAAATTATATAATGTGCACTTTTTGAGGGACTCTAGTGTGCTTTTGTCATGAATGCCTGCATCATGGAGTTCATTCATATGAATGTTCATCCATAATTTGTAATTAACTTGTACTTAGCTCTTAATTTATTTTCAATTCACTTTTAGTTCACTTAGTTCTCCCTTAGTTTACTTGTATTTTTCCCTTAGTTCATTTCCAATTCACTTTTAATTAATTTTCAATTAAGTCTCAGTTAAATTTTAATTCACTTCTAATTAACTTTCAATTAACTCATAATTAAATCTTAGTTCATTTTTAGTTAACTCATAGTTCACCATTAGTTTTCACATGGATGGACATGGGTGCACATGGGTAACACATGGATGAACATGAGCCACATGCAAGCTGGAAGTTTTTTGAAAATCTTCCTTGAGATAATTGCCCAAAGGGTATAAATAAAAGTAACATCTCACATTATTTATTTTGTTCAACACCAATTTTGTGCAGGTTTTCTTGTCACAACCTTGCTTTTTTTTTGGTTTCCTTGTTTTACATATATCATGTTTTTCTCTTACATATGTCATGTTTTTGTTCTCATTTTTCTTGTTTCACAATCTGGATTTGGAACTAAGCCTACTTTTATTCTGGTTTTGGTTTAGAAAATCTTATAGACTTGGTTGTTTTCATGCCTGTTATGGCTTTCACCTTGCGTTTCATGAATGAATGTTTTTAAACTTAAACCATGTCAAACATTAAGGAAATTCACAATGTTTTTGAATATTATGGTAGAACATAACCCAAAAATAAAATAAATAAAAAAAAATTAGTTTTTAAATATATCATGGTGGATTGGAATATATTTATAATTGTGTATTGAAAAATGAAAATATATTCCAAAAAAAATTGAAGTTACTTTAAATCTTTATGAAAATTGTAGTATTATTTCAAATGTGATTCCACATATTTCAAACCATGTGAAAATTTTGATAATTTTTATATCACAAATGGGTTTTTTTTATGATGTTAACCATAAATATGTGATAAATTGATAAACACTCACCTTGAAATGGAATGTGAATTGTGATTTAAAACAATGCATAAAATCCATTTCAAACATTTATTTCAATGATTAATCAAGTAAAATACCTAGTGTAATTTGAAACGAAAAATGAATATTGTTGTATTGTGTACACCATAAATATACTCATGGTTTTTTTTATTTTCTTGATTAATTTTTTCCCTCAAATGATAATCATATTGCTTGAACACTAAAATTTTAACCCAAAAGTAAATGAAAAACATTATGGGACATATATATTATAATATTAAATCCAAAAATGCATCATCATAGCTTGTTTTTACTCTTTAATGAAAATTTAATGATTCACACACTATGAAAAAAAAAAGGTCTTCGACAACTAGCCTTACAAACTCAATTTTTGAATTGCACTAGACACTCACAATCATTGTATTTATATGGCATGAGTGCTAATGGACAAGTGGCATGAGTTGCAAAATTGCAATTCATCATATATATGGTGCAACTCATTACACCTCAATTGCAAACTTTGTCACAACAACTAATTTTCAACTATTATGCAATTTCATTATATCTACACCCATGATGTCATGCTAACATCATTAATTCCCATATATCTATTAAATTTTGACACATGGCACTATGAAACATTTTTGGACAAAATTATTTTTTTTCAAAATATTGATCTCCATCATCCATTCTCATTGTTAATGATGGTATGAGATTGTGACATGTGACACAATCAAAAGGTGACACATGGCATATTTAATTATATTTTGGAAAAAAAATTATTTTAATAGTTAGGTAAGTCATACATAACCATAGGTAGGTAAGTTGGTAGGTCTTAAGACTTACATACATACGTATTTACCTAGGACCTACCTACCTACCTACACATGTAGGTAAAAATATAGGATGTACTTACTGAAGTAGTAAGTAGGTAGGAAAACAAAAGACTAAATGAACTAAATAATAGCCATGAAATTTTATTTTATTATTTTATGTTTTGCTTTTAAGATTGAACTTTTTTGAGTTCATCTCAAAATGACACATGTATTTTAATGTGAAAACATAAAAGAATAAACCTTCTTTATATAGTTTGTAACATGGGATTCAAAGATAAAGTGTATGGGTTAAATCTTTTAGTTGTTTTTCAATTGCAAATTGAATTATAATTGAGTTGCAATTATATTAAAAAAATTCCAGGTGTTTTTTTCTTGTTTTTCATTACATAAAGCATATAATTAAATTACTGATTACATGATCATTAAATATGTGAATTAATTATTTAATATTTATTTATTTGAAATAGTGATTTGAATTATTTATTTGAATTAATAATTTAAAATATAATTATTATTTGACTTCAGATAATTTATTATCAAATTATTAATTATCTAAAGTCATATAATTAATTATTTATCATTTGAAGTTTTCTAAAATTTTATTTATTTTAATTAATTAACGAATTAATTATATGAATCAAACTTATTTATAATAATTAGTTATCATTTTAATTAATTATTTCATAACAATTAAGTAAATAACGTATTAATTAATAATTACTATGTAATAAAATATTTTTAAAAATTCATTGCTAGATATTAAATATTAAATATGAATTTGAGTAAAAAACATGAAAGTATAATAAACATATCCATATGTACATCAAGTTGAATTTTTAATATAATATACACATTTTTTTAGTTTCACATCTAAATTAATTATATGTATCCAAATAATTAAATAGTTTGTGAGTTTAAATAATTAATTAATTTTAAATTATTGATGAATGAATAATTATCTTAAATAATCAATTTAATTTAGTATGAAGTATCCCCAACTTGGATTACTATTTATCTTATTAATAAGTAATTAGGTTTTTAGTTGATGTTAATTATATGAATTACATTTATTTATTCATATTAATAATCAAATTATTGAAACAATATTTTTTTATATAAAACATTACATATGAATATGTATCCTTATTAAGTTATGAATAGTTGCATTATAATTATAATATAGTTGAACAATAATATTTTAGTAATGACACACAAGTTGTTGTATTAATTACATCAATGGTAATCATAATTGAAAATTAATTGCAAATGTATCCCATAATGGGTGGTGAAAATGTGGACACATGGCATGATCACATGTATGTCCATTGTACGTTGGTTGCAACATAGTTGTTACTCTAATGGCACATTTATAATAGTTCTAAAGTAGTTGTCACATGCAATTACAATGCAACTCCTAAAAAAGTCAAACATGGTTGATTACATATATATGTATGATGTGTATAAATGATCATATAAAAAACTCATTTTCAACTCATTTACAATTATGATATAACTAACTAATTTTTAATGTGGTAATTTATTTATTAATATATCATATTTCAAAGGGGATAATTGCATAATAGTTGTAATACCTAAATGATAGTTTCACAATACTTGTATATGATTATTTTTATAAAAAAATAGTTGCATGATAGTGTAATTTTGACGAACATAATTTTTCATAGTAACACCAAAAAAACAATTCTTGACATGTGTATATTTATGTAATGCAATCACAATTATGGTGTTTGAATCAATGCACCTCCTAATCCACCAATCATTTTACTTTCCTTGGCTTCATATTTATGTGAATTTCAATTCATGTATTTTTCACTACAAGCAAACACAACCAAGTTCACTATATATATTGCTAAATTTTGAGTGAACTTGGACAAATTTACCATGGTGAAAGTGGCCAATGCCCTAATGAACAAGGACCAATGGCTATGGACAAATGAATTTACTAATAATTAATTAGATTCACTAATTATTAATTCATTAAAATATTTTTTAGTTCAAAAATATAACAAAATGGTTTTAAATAGCCTTGAATGGCCAAAAATGGAATAGTTTAAAATAGATTAAGGTGAAATAACCTAAAATAACTAAAAGTAACCTAGGGTGAAATAGTTGAAAATAGCTTTAAATAAAATATTTTATAACAATTGAAAATAAGTCAACGTATAATCACCTAAAATAGCTTAAGGTGGAATAATCTAAAACAACTTAATGTAGAATAGCATGAGGAAAAATAGCCTACAGTATTTTAAGCAACAACACCAAGAAAAACCTATTTATTATAATAAATTATTTCAATTAGTAATGAATTATGTCCAAGTAACGATGTAACATGATGATTAAACAATAACCATATAATGACATAATTTTATTCAAGGTGAAACGACTAAAATGATGTGAACTTGTTTCAATGAGGTCCATAATGATTTAGGTTGGTGAATTACACCCCACTTTTGTACTAATGTTTTTCATGATAGATTTTGCATCATCATTGTTCCATTTTTCTAATGAATGTTTATTCCCATTACAACCATGTATTAAATTCCTTCCGATTAAACATGTTTTAAAACATTTTTACTGACATGCCAATCCATTAAGCTATTCTTATTTGTTAATTAGATGCCATTACTAACCATTTGAACATCTTGTGATTGTTACACAAATAAAATTGCAATGATACACAACTCATATAAAGTACATTACCACATGTTAGGGTATTACATTATCTTTGGATAGGGTTTAATTACAATGAATAATCCTTTGCTTCCCCCTTTCAATGAAATGATTCACATATATCCTACAATAAAAAACTATGAAGAGTCACATAAACAAGACTATGAAGAAACTTCATAATGACCAATGGAGGACAATGTGATCTTTGAACTATTAGCGACTCTATAGAACTTCATAAATCATGAGCTTCCGATTATCTACTCCAACCATATCTCATTCCGAGTATCTACTCCAACCATATCTCTCCTATATCTACTCACATCACTAAACATCTTCAACCTCCCTTACCATCATTGTCTATGAAACACTTTAAATAAATCAAACTTGAAATATTGTTTACTTTTTAGAATTGACCAACTATAAATAAACTAGTAAATAATAAACTAGTTTTACATTACATTATAAGAATAAGTTTGTGAACATAGCATATAAACCACATAGTAATACCATTAATGTCAATCACAAGTAAACAATAGATGGGGATGCATACATGCACAATGGTATCATAAATAGGTCATTGCAAAAATGTGCACGTACAATACACTAGATGGGCACTAAAACAAAAATTATAGGTGTGTAATCTCCAAGTAGTAGTAAAATCATACTACCCAAGGTGGATTACACCAAAATGTTCCTATTTTCAACTCAACTTCAACTCATCCTTCAAATATGGAATACAAGTTGCACAACAACCAACTCACAATATAACAAATCCCATGTTGGAACCAATGCATGATGCCTACCATGTACAAATTACATTGCATTGTCCACGTTTCACAAACCTACAAATAAAAAAATTGCAAGGTTGAAGATAAAACAATATAAAATTCTATTTTGCTTGTTTACCATGATGTCGTTATGGTAAACTTGTACTCCAACAAGCTCCAAATTTAATTGAACCCACCTACATACTCTTAACCAAACAATAATAAACATAACAACATAATATGTTATATAACATTTTATTGCCATTAAATTACAATTTGCAACTACAATCTGATCTTACAACAAATAGTCTAACCAAAGCTATCACTATAATCCTTACACTTAATTGATTGAAACCTAATATTGTAATCAAAATAAAATGTGTTGTTGAAATAGAAGACATGTTGTTAACCTTTAGGTTTAGAAAAACTTGAAGCATGGCGTAACAATATGCTTGTACTTGTGCATTGCAATAATCAGATCATATATCATCAACTTCTATTGTCTGCTACTAAGAAACATGTTGAGGATTACATGGAAGGGAAATAGGAGACAAAAATAATTTAAAATGTTGATAAAATAAGATCCTAAGAAATGTAAACATGAATTTTGCTCAAACATTGAATAAAATATGTAAATGTGTGCCCAAATATCTTCTTAGTGAAATTATGGTGTATTCAAAAATCAAATTGAATGCTAATATTCAAAATGCTTTGAATTGAAAATGGCTATGTTATTAATAAGGCTTGTCCCCTTGGTGAAAAATTAATGAACATGAAGAAAAAAAGACCTAATGAAATTTCCTTATCCAAAACATGAGGTAAATAACATTACTTTGTTTAAGAGTAGTGGGGAGATATTCATTATTCAAAGCATAAATGTAAAATCAAATGTAAACTACTTCAAAACATGCCACACAAATGATGTCTTTGCAAACCAAGGCAATGGGTTGCAATGCAAGTTCCATTGACCAAAGTTCAACCATAAATGATTAAAGTAAATATGTAGTAAAATGCATTATTGATTTTCTTAATGTTTATTATTCAATAGTGATAGTCAAGCTTGATGCATCATTGTTGTTAATTTGCACATCAAATTAAATTGTTCCCATTAACAAACAATTCCCTAAGCAAATAACATTATTACAAAAACAAGTTTATTTGATTTGAGAATCCAATCAAGAAGGACCCAATTTGGACAAGTGTCAAAAACACCATCCTATCAATCTAAACAAGTTAATTTGGACTTATCCACTATGTTTGGGTGATCTTTTTTACTAGCAAAGTAAGAGAATATTTGACTAGTCATTTTGATTAACAATTAGTGGACCATTTGAATAGTCAAAATTTTAATTAAATTCAAATCATTTTAAAAAAGATTATTATGCTAATAATTTGTAGGTAGATAGGTAAGCAATTCCGTAGATGGTAAAGAAGTAGGTACATAGGTAGGTGGTAGCCTACCTAATTACCTTTAGGTAATTGCAAACTAGGTTGGCTCATTTTTGGAACATTAGGAGTCCATTTTGACCAAATTTGAACACTAAAAAATATGTCCAACAAACATCACCTTCTTACCATCACATTTGGGAAACTAAAGTTTATTCTTTCCATTAAAATAGGGTAGTTAAAATTCATTTACATTATATAAAACACAATGAAATCTCAAGATTGCAAAAATTGTTATAATTTATTTTTGGAAAGGACTTCCTAAAATCAAACAATAATGTGTCCACCATGTTTTTTTGTTTTTTCCAATAACACCTTAAATTACAATTTTAACTAGGTAATCATCCACATGAATTTTGAGGAAGAAATCCATATGATCATTTGATAACAATGAAAATTAGGAATCCATTTATAAGTTTTATATGGACTATGACATTTGATTTATGAAACTTTAAAAGTACTTCATTTGGTTTCATTAAACAATTTGCTGATTACTCACAACTTGTGGCACCAAATCATATGCCCATCACAACAAATTAGGTGGTTCTAAATTGGTCCATAACCATTGTAACCAATGCATAAATCCTACTGATGTAACATCCACCAAAATTGGTTCTCCCAACCAAGCATGAACATGGTACCATGCCACCAAAACCTATGGATGTGAATCACCTAACTAAGGGAATTTTCCAAAAATGTGGATGAATGGTTGATTTGAATGGTCTATAAGTGTAGTAACATTTGTAGTAGCTCCCAAAATCTTGGTCATGGATCATGTAAACCACCGCCAGTGTTGGTTTGATAATGAACTTAACATGGCCCTTTTATTATCACCATATTCATTGGGCCAACACAATCAAAATTTTGTGCCCCCAACAAGGTGATGTCAAAAGATAAAGTCCCCATATATCCACACACAACTATATGTGGTAATGGGTGAATGGACACTAAGGTGGTTCACTTTTTGAATCACAACGCCCTTTTTGCAAAGTGCCCTTTCTTTAGACACCTATAATGAATAATAAAACTTATCAATTTAAGAATTTGAAATTGATTATACATTAACAACTTGATTACAAAAATATCTATGTATTATTTTTCAATAAAAGTACACCCACTTTTCACAATGGACTTTTGAAATACAAAAATACGGACAAGTTGATAGATTGGAATGGTAGAAAATAACAAGGTTCATATTAAATTCCATTCTAAATTATTGACATGGACTCAATATATGGTGTAACATCAAATAATAAACTTTTATGTGAAATTATTCCCTCAAAAATTGTAATCAAACTTTAATTAAGGACTTTTGATTAGTCAATATTGAGCCATATTTTCAAAAGTCCCTAACAATTTTTTTTTTAATTTCAATTTTTTCCCTAAAAGTTGTATATATTTGGAATATGTAGGTGGGCTCCTATTAATATGGATTTTATTTTTTTTGGTACATGAACTTTATTTCCATTCAATCAATGGTACTACAAATTTTCAAAAATTTAACAATATAAAATTAATTTTTTGTGAACTCTTGTTTTTCAAAAAGTGAGCCACCTTAGAGTACATACACATTAAAAACTCAAGATGTTGTTCCAACAACAGCCCAACATGGCACATGGAAACCTTTTGGGCTATAGTGTTGGGGTCCACATACAAGTATTTTTGAACCCACATTGTAGTTAAACCAATGTTAATGCCTCCAAACAACTCAAATAGACATACCCATTCTTTAAGAGGTTGCCATTGAACAAGTGTGGACCATATTAAAGTGAAAGGCCCCCCCCAAGGGCATATATTTTCCATTTCTTTGATGGGCATTGGTGGTACAGTTTTTCATGTTTGTAAGCACATTGATCAAATGCCTTCTCCAATTAAAGTGAAGTTTCCCACATCAATGGTGGGTCATCTATGGACAAAGCAAAATGGGATGGGCATTCCCACATCATGTTTTCCAATGGAGGTGGCACATCATTTGTAACAAAATTATTTCTAGCATGAGTCCCCAACCTAAAAGGTAGTGTGTTGGCAAATCCAACCAACATGGTAACACCACCAATTGATCCAACATTGCAAACAACCTTGGCACCCATCTGTTGATTGCCACCCAAGTCTAATCTCCTCCCAAAATCACAAAAAAAATCCCATGGGATACAACATTTCATGCTTTCATTTGTGTGCATGTTTTCATGCGTGCAACTTTGTTTGATAGTGTTGCACGGTAATCTTGTAGTCCATGATAATTCATTTTACTTGAGGTCCATTTTATAATGCTAAACCATGGGCAATTCTTGATTGAATTTTTTTTCTTAAGTTCACAAATTATTATTGTGATTTTTATTAGTTTGTTTAATAATCATTTGATAATGTCAAACCATCAACCCATTCAAAATCATCGGAACAACATCTAAATGTTTGGCAAAACCTTTGAAATATAATAAAGGACCAATTTAAATATGGGATACATATGGGAAGTGTGGGCATAGAAAAGGAACATTTGGCAAAACATATTGGATAAAATTAACAAACACATGATGGGGCTAAGACATTCTACACTTTAAATCCATACGAATTACTTTTAAAGAAAATTTCAATGTGTATAAGATACTGTTAAACAGCACAAGGGGAAAACTCGAGAATATTATAGGGAATTGTTTGGGAACATTCTAGCAAAATGAAACCTTCAACCCAAAAGATATTCAAGTTCCCCATTTGCATCCACAATAGCTCAAAGAAAAATTTGGGCTTTTTGATTACTTGTACCAATTCACCTTGTTGGAAGTTGGAAACATATTTTCATAATGTCTTCAATTGTACCCCTTTTGCCCAATTTAATGCCAAAATTTTGATAATTAAAAACACATATTAGATATTACAATCATTAACAAATTGATGATTTATTGTTTGTGGTTATAACTCATGCTTGATTGTTGATCATAACAAAGAAAAGTGATGTCAAAACCACAATGTTTTCAAAAAATGACGATGGTTGAAATCATGACAAAGTGAACAATTTTTTTAACTTGGTTGTTTATTTGAAAAGTACATAGAAAGTAGCAAATAACCCATTGTAGAATACATTGAATGTTTTTATATGAATGATAAGAAATAAGATAAAATTCATTATTAAACATTAATTTTCAAATTTCTTATTGTAAAAATACTTTTTAGTAGGTTTGCAATAAATTTTTATAAATACAAGTGGTTGTGAAATTGACTTTTCATAGTTTGGTATTTAAATATATACATCTTCCAACAAAGAGAAAGTAAAATATATGTTTTATCGTGCCCTAATAAATACAATAATATTTTTATCTTAACTTAACACATACACACACACACACACATATACATATAAATCTCATTGAATATTTTGCATCAATTGAAGGTTCTTTGAACATGGGTCTACATTCATTTTTGGGGGTGATTTTTTTTAATTTTCAAAATTATTTGTTCTTATTTTTTTGGAAATAGATTCTCATAAGTGTAATAGATGGCATATAAAGTTTTATATTTTGTTTCCATTCATTTTGATCTTACTTTTTTTAATTTCCCATATGCATGATATAAGATAAAAATGTATAAATCCCTACTTTTTTGGTCGACTTTACCATGTTTCCACCTTCATCCTATTTGCAAGTTATCAAAAATGTCATTTAAGATTTCAAAATATGGATTACAATTTTTTCCTAAATAACAACACTTGATGTATTAAGAATGAAGGATTTTTTTTTGTTTTCACATGTGTGTTTAGTTTGTGTGGCTCCATTCCAAAATCCATGTTTGCATTTTTTCCACTTTTGTTGACCCTTCCATAACTTTTTTGCCTAGATTATATATTTCTATAAATCAAGATTCAATTTGTGATAATTGATTCAAAAACATTCAAATGCCATGACAATGTTTTTAATATCTTGATTTTAAAAAAAAATATCTTTCACTATAATTCTTTCAACAAACATGTCATAATTGTTTGAAATTACCATCATTTTTTTCATTCATTATATTTAATTTTAAAAAAATTTGTTTTTTTTTCATTACATTTGTTTGTTCCATATTTAATTAAAATTTAATTTTCCAATAAATGTTAATAGTTGTTAACAAGGAATAATTTTATAATTTTACTTTTATTCATTCAAAAAACATACAAATGGAAGTGGAAATAAAAATAGAAATAGAAACAGAAATATTAAAGTTCATGATTATGAGATTTTTTTTATTTAAAAAATAATTTTCATATAGATCTTGTAATTTTAAAATTGCACTTAATTACAGATTGGACACAAAAATAACAATTGAATATTGAAGGATTAAATCCAATAACAATATATTTGACAATGACAAATGAAACATTGGATTTGTTCAAAATTTCATGCTAAAATTTTTAGATCCTTTTAATTTTCTATCAAATGAAAAAATGATAATTTTTTTCTTCATATTAACAAATTTATTCTATTTTTGAAATTTATTTAAATTGAGAAAAAAAAAGCAAGAATTTGAAAATGAGCAAGATAAACATGAATGAGATGAACATAGTAGCACACATATATAAGGGCAAGCCCATCCTTGGGTGGTGCCATTAGGAATGTCACACCTTGATTTTCTTGGACGCATTGAAGTTTGAAAAATCATAGGAAAGGGTGAAAACATGAATAGGGGATTGTTTGGATTGTCACACTTATAATTATTCTAGACTACATACAAATAAAAAATTAAAAACCATATTCAAAATTAACATGATCAAATTTTAATTATTCATATTGTCATAGACTTTAATAGGAATCATCATAAAAATATTGGATGAATTCTAAGAAGATTATGGACACAATGGATTTTTGAAATGACAACACTACACCTATCACATAGAGAAAATGAAAAATGTGGACTCAAAAAATACATCAAAGTAATTTCAAAATAAAAAGTAAAAAATAAAACATCATCAAATGAATAATTGATTACTGAAGTGCATTGAAATTTTCCTAATATATGTTTTTTAATTTTTTAATGACATGATTGTTATAAATTTTATCCTTGGGAATCTATTTCACATTAAAAAAAATTATTTCTTACATGGATTTTGTTTATCAATCACATGTTTAAGAATATTCATAGGTTGGTTTATTAATATTTACAATTAAAAGCATAGGGGATAATTATAAGATTTATTGTTTGATAATTGTTAAAACTGCAAAAAAAAATCATTGATGTTAGATTATGGACTTTCAAATGCCATTTTTGAAAAACCTAACCATGCTTTCACCATAAACACTTAAATAAACATTTTCATAAAAAAAATTTATGAATAAATTTATTAGGTTTCATAGATTTTGAAAACCTAATAATATCAAAAGTATTGTGTATTTTGATGTTCATAATCATTGCATTAAAAAAAAAATTCAGGAACACAATGCTAGTTTTTTCCTTGAACTTTTTAATCCAGGACAAAAATTTGAAACATGATTGGAGAATTTTCTTATGGATTTTTTTCCTAAGGTAATTTGGAATTCATTATATTTTCAGGTTTTAATTTGGCATTGTTTGAGTAAACATAATTTAGTTATGAATTTCCAAAGTTGAGGCTATAGATTTTTTAAAGGGCCATTTTAGTTAGGAATATAAAAATATAAAAATTCTCAATTGATTAAATTCTCAAATAAACTTTAAGCCATATATTAAAACATGTAATTGATAAACATGAAAAAAATAAAATTATAATGGTGAAAACATTTAACGAAAAGGGCGTAAAAAAATGATTTGGTTGTTTTTGGTTCGTTGACCATTCCTTGAGCTGGTTCCTAGTGGTACCACCCAAGGATGGGTTTACCCATAAAGTGATCCAATAATAATTTTTTTTAATGATAGATTCAATACCAATGAATTACATTTATCATTAAATAAATTTTCCTATGGACCTTTGAAATTTTTTAGAACATATTGCAAGAAATGGAATCACGACAAAAAAAAACACCACCAAAAAAAAACATCCAAAGCAGTTTATGTCGTTCAACATATCCACACAACAAAGATAAAAGGTGAAAATGCATGTATTAAAGTTTTTTAGAAAAAATCTAAGGAACAAAAATATATGCATTGAAGAATAAATCATTAACTTCAAGATCAATGATGCATGCATGCCAAACCAAACATGAAACAATTATTATAAAGTAGAAATGCAAACTCATAAAATCATGAAAAATTCAAATCAAAATAAAGATGCAAGTTTATTGGAGTAAATCATAGCTTGCAAGAATTTCATCAAACAATAAAAACAATAAAAAATGAAAGTGCCATCACCATGCATAGTTTACAAGAGGGCACCAAAATAAAGAAAACACAAATCTTTGTGGACCTTTTGTGTTTGATGAAGGTAAATATGCATAAACTTTTGATCCACAATGCTGAGAGGTTTGGCATTATTGATGCGAGTATTGACATATCCAAAAATGTTACATTTACATTGGATTTGAATTTTAGAAGTCAACATCCATAGGTGGTGATTACTATGGAAAAATCTTCAAGTGTAATGTACACTTTGAAAACATAGCAAAATGCCAAAACTTTTTGAACTCAAAACTTAAACAATAAAAAAAGAAAGAAAGTAATGAACAAAGAATATTAAATCTCTAAAACTAAACACAACTTTCATGTAACTATTGCCTCCAACTAGGAACACCATCAAACAACAATAAAATTGATAGCTCATGACCGCCCTAACCTAATGATGAGAGTTTTGAACTATTGATTCTTGGGCTCCATTGATGGATTTCTACTTTGAGAGAGTTCTTTTTTAAATGAAAACATCCATCATTGGTTAACCAATGAGTATTAATGCACTTTAAAGATGTTGATTTTGTTTATATAATTGAGCCTAAAAACTAGCCAACAAATAGATGATATTTGTTCTAGTTTCTTATAACTATCCAATTATAAAGTAGAAACCAATCTTCTTCTTCTAAGTCCAAAAAATCCCATATAACACTTTTTCAAGCTTGGCAATGTTGACATTATAGAACCAATGGCACATTATGCAATTTTTAATCCCATTAGTGCTACCATTATGAAAATCAAAGGCACATCATGACATCTATAAATGTCATGTGACACCCTAGTGGTGTTATCATGACAAAATTCCAAATCAACGGCGCATTACAACATTTGTGGATTTGTTTTGTGACACCTTTTGTAGTGGTGTTGACACTACAAAATAAATAAAAATTAGGGGCACATTTATGACAATCTATAATGTCTTATGACACCCTCCTTAGTGCTATATATAAATTTGTCCTATGACAACATCACTAGTGTTAACATTATAAAATTCCAAATTAAGGACACATTCTGACAATCTATAAAATGGTCATGCGACACCTTCCCTAGTGGTGTTGATATTACTAAAATTTCAGAATGTATTTATAATTCCATGTTTTTTTGGGGGCAAAATTTTGCCAATTGGAGACCAAAATAGGGGTTGTCAATTGTACTTGAAGGATTTTTTCCAAAAAAATCCCCCAAATTCACCATATTTTGAGGAGAAAAAGTTGAAATTGTTGCATTTAAACCATAGGTTCTTGCATGTTGCTAGAAGTGTTTTCTTTTCAAATTTGTGAGGAAGGTGGGTTGGTGACCATCCAAAAGAAGGCTAGCTAAAATTTGGCTACAAGTTAATGAAGAAAGTTAAAAAGTCACTAAAAAAAATTGGAAATAAATGATTACAATTTTAGTTACAAAAAACAAAATTTTAGTTGTAATAGACATATGCAACTACAAACCTTGTAATTGCCTTGGACAAATGGTAAAAGACAACCAGTCACAAAAAACTCCACATGGCATGTATAGTCACATATCACTTATGACATATCATTTGCAATTGCAAGGATTTTTCATCCATTGACTAGTCGTAGGACTATATAACTACATAAAATATTGGGCAACATTTTAAAATTCAATTATATATTTTTTATTTAATATAATTTAAAATTTCATATATTAAGTAAATAATGTAATACAATAATTCATATTATTGGTAATTTTACAAATTTTCATCCTATGAATTGTTGACACATTATCTAGGCCAGGTTAAAAACTTAATTTAGGTAGTTAGGTAGGCCACCTAGTCTAGGTACCTAAGTGGGCACCTAAGTTAAATAACCTAACTATGTAAGGCACATGTAATCAACATACCATCATTGACCACAACTATGTCACTTGTGAGGTTTTATCCTTAGACACCAAGGATGGATATCAGTTCCTTTACCATCAAACCATCCCACATAATGTGGAAATATAGTGGAATGCATTTTATTTACCCCATACTTGATTTTAAACATTGCACAAACATCAATTTCAATATTTCACATTTTATTGATATTTTTCCAAATGAAAATATTTGAAGTTTATTCTTAAAATAGTTTCAATGACATACACAATTAAATATATTTTTCTTCCAAAAATGTACATTAATTTGAATAATGTTCTTTGAATTTTTTAAAATTGAATTACATTTCAATGATGATTCATTAGAAAAATATTCAAGCCCATGATTTATAAGTGAAAAATATTTTGATCTTTAATAATAGATAAATAAATAAATAAATAATCTCCCACATATTAATCCTTCATTTCATTAAGAAAAATGATTATAATATATCATAATTTTAATTAATTCACATACAATTTTCATAAATCGATAATATGTCAATCAAATTTCAGAAAATATCAATTCTTTATATATCAGTTATAATATTTATGATGTATATATAATAATAATAATAATAATAATAATAATTAGTGATGTTAAATTAATTAATGAATTTGATGTAATTTTAACGTATATATATATAATCTAAAATTATGGTAAAAGTTTTATGATCAAATAAATGACATATTTTTAGACATTTGAAACCTTTATTTGATTAAAATGCATATCTTGATTATGATTATAATATGTTCTAATTTTACCAATAAAATTTAATTTACATGTATAATATATAATTAAATAATCATCATGTCTAATATTTATAAATAGATCATAACTTAGAAATATTTAATAAGAATGTGACAATTTGTACTGTTAATGTCAATAAAAAATACCAATAAACAATTTGACACAAGTTGATTATCAAACGATTGTTGTAATTCTAAAGATGCCGCATATGTTTTAATCATCCAAATATTATAAATTGAAAAATTATTGGGTCATAGTCGCCAAAACAACTATGACTAGTTGCAAAAACAATTAAGTTTTCATCCATTGAAAGATCCATTTGTAATATTAGATGAAAAATGTACACTTTCATTTTACTTTTTCATCCAAACATGTAATAATCACAAATTATAATCACATTTGCAACTTCAATTGAATATCAATATTGTACTCACAAATGTGACTACAATAATCACATATATGACTACACACATTTATGATTAAAATGACATGTAAGATTAATTTAACTATAGTCATAAAAGTAGTTGATTTGAACACTAGTCACATCTATAATTGTAATCATATGGTTGGAATGGACAAGAATTTTTCTAATGAATTTACGTATCTTGTTGCATGTTGGTGACATACCAGAACCTATCATCTAAACATGGTGACAATCAATTGAATATCTCTCATAATGTGGCAACATAGGCCCATTTTTCCAAAGAAAAACCCTTTATACCATTCACAATCCCTCTTTTTTTGTCATCAAGATATGAAATTTTGCCTAAAAAATATTCATTGGTTACTAATATGTAATGGGTTTTTTCTTAAATCTACTTTTCTATGTGACTTGAATCCAAATTTGGCTAAGTCCTCTTGTGGATGATTACTCGTCCACATACTTCATGAAATTGAAAAAAACACGTGCATATTACACAAATTAAGTTATCAACATATATAATAATGGTCTCGACTCCATGTTACATAATAATATATATTGCCTTGGGCACAACATGGTTGCACAATGTGTTGGTGATTGGTGATGATCAACTGATCAATTGATGAAAAAATGAATTGATTTTGTGAAAATTAAGTTCGAATTGAATGACTTTGCATGCAACTTGAATTAAATTAAATTTGATTGGAAATTGAAATTCTTAAATTGAGTTCAAATAAATTGAATGAAATTTGAATTCTTATTCATCTAATTCAATTCAATTCAACAACTGGATTAAATTTCAATTGAAAAAAAAAGATTTGCAAATTGATAGAACAAATATTAAAAAATCGCATAGTAAAAATGACATTAATTTTAAAAAAAAAATTTAACATAGATTCGAAAAAAACATCCTTTCATGCCTCTTTATCTAAAAATGAGTTAAGCAAATTCAAGTTTGAAACTATGAAGCAATCAATCCATTATTAATTATGAAATCTAACGAGGGAAAATTTGACCTTGTTTTTCCCAAGCCCAAGCAAGCAACAAGTGTGTGAGAATGCAAAGAAAATATGCTCGACTGAAGACCAGTAAAGAAACATACAGATGAAGACGTGATCTTGAGAGTCTAGAAGGGAATTGAGAATCTGTGCGAAGCCAGGGACGATATTGTGATGATTTTTGTCAATTTATTCATTTGACATGTTTATTCCAAATTTGATAGAAAAGTAAGTATGAAAGTAGATAATAAGTAATAAGGTTGAAAGTAGTAAGTAAAAACTAGGTAGTAAGTGTATTGGTCATTTACCTACTTTAAACCCTTAACATAGCCTAACTTACCCACCTACCTATCTATTATAAGTAGATAGCCTTGTCTACTAACCTACCAACCCATAATTCAATTCAACCTAGTTAGTACCTTAGCTTAACTAACCTACTAACTGGGCCTAGGCTACCAACTAGCTTAGCTAGGTAGCCTACTAGATTTAGATATGCTACCTAACATAACTAGCTAGCCTAGCTTATTAGTTAGGTTAATATCCAAGGCTAGCTAGGTTTAGTTATGCTAGCTAAGTTTAGCATAACTAACCACTTTGCCAAATTTCGACCTCAAAACTATGATTTCAATGTATACAAAGGATTTTTCATGGAGAAAATCACCCAAATTCGCCAGACTTCCAAAGGAAAAATAAAATTAAATTTAATCGTTGGATTTTTATGATAAGTTATATTAGGTAGCCAAGAATATAGAAGGATTCTGGTTTGATCTGGCTAAAAAATCTTATGGATGATGACCACTTCAGCTAGCCCACATCACAAAATTGAAAAAAAAAAACCCTAGCACTCCCCAGACTACAGTGCTGTATTGAATTGTGAGAGCTTTGTTGCTGCAGTGGTTGAGAAGGGTGGGGTGTTTGAACCCTCATTAGGTAGCTCGTAAGAAATAGTTTTGGGCAGTTTGAAGACCATTCAGGGCAGTCCATAAGATGAAGTCAACTAGGTCAGATGGCAATGTAGCACAGACAATGTGAAGTTGGCGATTTGGCAATGTGGACTTGGTGACTTAGGCCCGCTTTACACTTGGTGTCAGGGCCCAAAAAAACTTGGGGCCAACTTCAAGCATTTTTGGGTTGCAAATTGGCCCCAAGTTACTAATAAATGCTAGAACATTGATGTGAGGATATTAACAAATGCTGGAACATTCGTCCCAAGGGTTGCAAATTGGCCTCTCAAATTTGATGGTATCCTTTTTCCAGCCTTGGAGCCAATACAAGGCCATAATGTTCAGCATTTATTAGTACTTGGGGCAAACTATTTCAGCCTTAACTCCTAGTGTAAAGCCCTTGGGAACTGATTTCAACTTTTGCACCAATAGGAATGCTGGATTTGGGTTGAACATTGACCCTGACTCCTAGTGCAAATCAGGCCTTAGGTTCCAGTTCCTTAGATAACCATGGTAGTTAGCTCAGTTAATATTGATTTCTACCTATGTACTTACAACCCACAAGTAGGTTGTCACTAGGTCGGTAGTAAAAACAGCCCTTAGCATGTGTAAACCATATATCCACTTACCTAGAACTTAAGTTGCCTATTTTCCTACCTATCTGCTACTAGGCTATATGAGACCTATTTCCTACAGAACTGGTTACCAAGATGAAACCAAATATAAACTCAGTTGAGGTTCTGAGTCATAGCGGACATCCAGTGTTGGATGGTGCGCTGGTGGGTGCTGGTTCACTGTGGCCTGGCGGGATTGGGGTGTTCACAAGGAGAGCTGTCCTGGAAAGGGACCACAGTGAACCAGCACCCACCAGCTGACCACTGTAATGGTGCAAGTCGTCAGGTTCTGTTTCTTTTGGTAACGTGTTAGATCATCTCCAGCGGTGCTCAGTATGTGATCCTGCACAGTAAATATGGATGAAGAAAATCTAACTTGTACCGGTTTGACTCAAGAAAATGGTTTTGGCTCAGCAACATTCCGCAATTTACCGTGGCTGGTACGAGGCGCAGCAGCGCTGTGCACCTGCAGAAAAGATCTAACTGCTGTTCAGTGTTTCTGATTGTCCCATCATAATTATTGGTCCATGTGGTTTGCTATTAGTAGTCCCCCACCTATTTGCTTGCTGTCCCAGTTTCAGTTTTATTTGTGGGGTTGCACAGGAGTACATAACTAAACTTGGATGTGAAAAATATTTTCGTAGGGTCACATACTGAGCACCGCTGGAGATGTTCTTAGAGAATGCTCAAAGTCAACTCATTTTTGAGGGGATGTGGCAATTGCTACGTGTGGGCTCCCAGTATCTCTTCCCCCCCATACAAGGTGTTGTGCAAGTGCAGGCTATTGCAAGTTGCATTGTGGACTTTCATTGTAGAAATCAACCAGAGTTTCCGTCTGAACTCTGTTGCACAATACCTTGTATATAGTACATGCACCACAAATGCAGCAGTGCAATAATCAATTCAATAGGATCATTTTTTCCCCAGCAATTTACAGAGCATAATTGTTTGTGATTGTGAGATGAGTTGCAGCAATTCACATGGGATGTGAAGAAGCCAGGTAGCAATAAAATACAGGGTCGAGGATACAGAACTTATAAAAAATACACAGATAAATATTTCAGTTTGAGCATGAGGTGAGTATGCATGTCATTGATCGTTCATACCCTTAATGAGGATGGATGCCTCTTGTTTAAAGTGATAATTCTACAGTTCCACATGCCCTTATGGTGGATATTCTTGTTGAAGGGAATAGTTCTACAATTAGTAACAGCCTTGAGGGGATTTGTGCAGTGTAATCGGAGAGCGCACCTTACCAGGCAGAATTTCCCCGCACCCAGAGATTTCAAGTAAGATCTCCAGAGCCTCTTCATAAAGCTTTTTGGTTGTTAGGCTGGGGAAGGCACTGTTGTCAGTGGCTATACTACAATTTACCCTTATGATGGATGTTCTGTTTAAAGGAATTATAGTTCTAGATCAGGTTGATCTTTTGATTTGATCAAGGTTGTGTATGCATGCCATTGATCATTGAATGCTAGATTGAAG
>Ga0209208_10004030_pt1 | contig 20951 bp, 11 predicted proteins | sample S1TSphfallax_3_FD_187694 | JGI IMG/M metagenome (GOLD analysis project Ga0209208, IMG submission 187694) | Host-associated microbial communities from peat moss isolated from Minnesota, USA - S1T2_Fd - Sphagnum fallax MG (SPAdes) (version 2) | ecosystem: Host-associated > Plants > Peat moss >...
ACAACATGCTAGCTATATCAGGAATTTGGAATTTGCATTTAATTTAAACCAACAAACATGTAGATTGCACAATGTGGAATTTGGAATGTGCATTTAATGTATATCAATAGCATGCAGATTGCACTATGTGGAATTTGGAATTTGCATTTAATGTACATCAATAACATCTAGATTGCACCATGTGGAATTTGGAATTTGCATTATATTAGCATTAATAACATCTAGATTGCGCAATGGTAGCTCCTTGAAGGAATCAATTATGTTAATCTCTTGGCTGGCAATGAATCTTCTTTCTACCGATTTTGAGAAAATCTTTCCAAACCCAAGAAAAGAATGTTAATGATAATTGTCAGAGCTAGAATTTCCATGGCCCACACCCATTTACAATTCTTCCCAAAAACATCAATTTTGACTTACATGCAAGGTTTTCTTTTCAAATTTGTGACATTCAAAATGTGATAGAAATTTCCAAAAAATAGCTATATTAGTCGACTTTATTGTAAAAAAACACATTTGTTGAAGATTTTCCTAATTGCTTACATGGCATTTAAAGGCTAAAATTTTATATAAAAAGAATATTAATGTATGTCCATTTGTGTTGTTTGAACCTACCTCTCTTTACCTACCCACGTTTTGATATCAATAGGCACACACATTCTTTTTTTTCATTTGCCATTCTCAACAAAGTTGCAAAACTTTTGATAAATCGCAACACCCATGAATACCATGGCGCCACATGATTGCAAGAAACATGCACAAGGAAATGAGAAGAAATCTATTGCAAACAAAATAAAAGACAACATGCAATTTTGAAATGCTTCAAATTCAAATGGAAAAATGATATTTTATAGATTTCTACTCAAATCTCAATATCCTTAAAACCATTGGACATAAAAAAGAAAATAAAGTTGAAGCACACACATCTGAAGAAATTTACATTAAAACAAAAGAACATGGTGGCTCATGTTTTGAAAAACAATATAATCCACAAAAAGTCCATTCTATAATGTTAAAATGATAATTTAATTTGGTAGCATTGATTTAATGCTAATAAAGTCCATTATGAAAAGCAATAAAATCCATATTAATAGGAGTTGAAGAATATGCATTTGTGAAAAAAAATTAGAAAATGGAGGAAAAATGACATCTCTAGAGACATGAAAATATGGTTCAATTTTGGTTATTCAAAAAAATTTGATCATAATAAAACTATGATTTTTGAAAAAAAAACCCTAAACCCATTTAGTATTTCATGTTCATCAAATTACGAAGTCATTATATAAAATATAGAATGAAAATCAATATGAATTTTTCAAATTTTTGTTGTTTTAGTCCATCAACCAATCCACACTTTTGAATTTCAAAAGTCCACTATTAAAAAGGGATGTAACATGTTTCCATATTCAACTTGTTAATCTAGAACCCATTTGTTAATGCATACACCCAATACATATTTCAATACACAAATTTGATTAGAATTTGTACAACAACAAAAGAGAACAAATATTAAGCATACACAAATTTTTAGAATTTGAGATTTTTAAACAAGCAAATATGAATTTTTTTCCACTAAAACAAGAGAATATAAAATTCAAGCACACACAATCCCACACAATTTGAGGAATTCTATTATAACAAGAAGAAAAAAAATTGCAAAAAGACATATATATATACATTGTGTACTAAAACAAAAGGACACAATAAAACATAAGCATACATATATATATAACTTTGTATTAAACCAAAAGGATACAACAAAATGCAAACTAGGACAATCTTTTATGAGTTTACAAAATATGTGAATAAAAATATAAAGTCCCATATATTGGTTGTTGGGCAGAGATTATAATTTAATTAGTTACATAATAGGGTTACATTTATTTTTAAAACCAAGGTCTAATTAATATAAGGTATGCATTATTCTCCAATATTTCAAAAAAAAAAATGCTATTAAAAGTTTTAGGTATTAATTTTAAGTAGGTTCAACTAATAAGTTAGTAAGTGAATTAATAATCAAATGTGATGGAACGTGAAATGAAATATCCCTTCACATTATTGATAGTTGAATCATTTTGAAAAAATATCATTTAAAATGAGTATTTTGCTTTGCCAAATCCCATAATCACATGACCTTAGCATGTTCAATTTTATTCTCATCAATCTTCATGACTTTCAGTATTGAAATTAAGTGTAAAAATAAATTTAGGATTTTACATGAAAGGTGGTTTAAATATGTGCATATTAAATAAATTGGGTAATAATAAGGTGGAAAAAATGGTTTTCAAACATAATACTCCCAAACAATACTTTATTTGACACAAGTAATGTGAAATTTGAACACTTACAACCATTTTAGATGAGGTCCAATGAAATAGAGCAATCTTATTAGATGAGAGCCACACAAAATGGACCCAAAGCTTTTAGACGGGGTTGAAGACTAAAAAATGACAAATTGAGGTTAAATTTACATCATTTTGGAAAGAAAATCAATTGGTTTGAACCAAAATGAAAACTAAAAAAGATAGCTCATCATTGGAAGAACAAAAATGTAAGTTAGGGTCCTATGCAAGCTCCAACTCAAGGATTCAATTTATTTCAAATGAGTTTGAATTGGTTCTTAGGAATTTGGACCTTGGATGCCATCTAAAGTGAGCCTTAATGCCTTCTTGAAAGTGTAGGTGAACACATTGAAGATATTTTTATTTCACATAAAAACATACAATTGAATCTCGATAAAAAAAAATGTGAACAAGGAAAAAAATTTAATGAAAAAACACCATAAACCTTTGAAAACAATGCCAAGAACAATATGAGATTCTAGGGACATGAAATGCAACATGTTGGTGTGATTGTTTTGATAACAATATAAAGGTTCATTCATGAAGATTGGTTTTGAAGTCCATTCTTATAATGTTACTTGCTATGTGTAAGTTGGACATTGTATTGTTATATACCATGAACTCATTGCAATGAAGACTGTAAACTTCAAATTGATCAATGTTGCAAAATGGATAGTATATTTTTAAAACTGAGTTGGATAAAATTATGGTGTGCTAGACCAAAATGAATGTTACAATCACTATTTTTTACAATAAAAAATAATAGTCAAAGGTTTTAGAATCTTTAGTCTATTCAGCTACATATTACAAATATAAATTTAAACTTTGTTTCCCATGGAAAATAAATAAATTTCAATTTCAGTCACATGAATTGATCAAACATATTATAAATGGCATGTGGAAATCAAAATATGAGAATTGAGAAATAATAATTACATGTATGCTGTAAAGTGAAATATTTTAAAAAGTCCATAATGGACATAAAAATGAAGAATTAAAAAAAATCAATTAGGATGAATATGTTTTCATGAGTAATATTAAGAATGATGTGAAACCGATGATCTTGTTCAATAAGGCCTACGGAGCAATGAATATATTTTGTTCAACATAACTACGATTGAAAAGTAAATAAATAAATGAAATTAAAGAAAAACAATTCATATAAGGGAAAAAAAAAGTGATTGAATCATTTTTAAAAACATTATGAATTTTTTAAAATGACTATAACATGAAAGAGCTAAGAACAAAGGGATTGCAAATTTTGTGTATTCAGAATGAACTTTGCATTTCCTAAAATTTGTTCATTGCACCATACTTTCACCCAATCCTATCTTGGGGAAATCATTTCCAATTTTTTCAAATAATGTGCAAAAAAAAAAACTCATTGAGAATAATGAAATTTATACTTTACTTAAAAATAAATAGGGTGCTTAAAACATATTATGAAAATATAACGAAAATATTTTTCAAATACTTAAAATTTTAATAATTTTTAAAAGTATTTATTTCATAACATACCGAAAAATTACCCTTTTTATTTCACATGTTTCATAAAAATACGAAAAGTGACTTCCTTAAGGTCTTATCCAATGGCCTAGCGCTCAAATGACATATCTACCTTGAGACGGAGGGTGCAAGGGTTCATTGGTTCTCCATTCCTAACTTTCTAATAGTAATGTGTTTTTCTATGGACTAAATGTTTGTCATTTTTCTATGGACAATGAAAAGAACCTCATACTCGGAACCTCAACCAAGTATGAGGAGATGGACAAGGAATCACAAGCATGGATGACAAAAAGAACTTTCAATGGTTTGATTTATTTTGCACACCAAGATTGTATAGTTTCTCTGCTTTGTGATAGGTGATGGGAGTGCAAATCAAAGGCATGTGACCACCAATACATGCATCTATGTGTGTCAAAGATTTTTACTCATAGTGGAAAGCTTTCAATGATACCCATGAATGTATTTATAAGAAATTTTTTAGTATTCATGAGATTTTTTAAAATATTTATTTAATTGTCCAAATCATTAGAAGAAAAATGGACTTTGGCAACGTGTCATTTGCAACTACTAAAAGGGTTGTTTGAAACTATTTATATGTATCTAAAATAATTACAAATCACAAATTATTAAAAAAAAGTAAAATTTTCTTGTAATTTTCAAAACACTTGTCACCATAACAAGAGAAATGTTTTTGACCAATTACAACACTTGCTAGAGTCACGAGTTCCCCAACCAATAATATAATGCAATTTGGGTCGCAGTTTGACTATCCGTGTCCCTTGGAAGGGTGCAGGGCTCAATTTGTTTTTAAAAACACACACACATACACATACATATATACAACTGCCTCGATACAACTAATGATCCCGAAAGAAACCCACGAAAAAAGGTGCGCAGAAAGTCATGAAAAGTGCTAGGGAGAATTACGGCAACGACCCGCATGGATGATTTTAATAGGTTACCCAATTTTACACGATAGTTATATGAAATTAAATGTGCAGACCAAGGCCTAATGCCGCCTAGCCAGCTGCCATAGTGAAGGGATAGGGGTGGGTTGTTGTTGATGCCGTAGTTCTCTTACTATGTACTTGTAAGTCAACATTGAAAAAAATTGTCAAAAATTGTGGAAAAACAATCACCCATTGCACCAATACTACTAGTACTCGTACTACTACCACTACTGCAGGTCGTCGCCGTAGTAATTCAGTTCTCCCAAAAGAACAAATCAACTTTGACTTACTTACAAGCAAGCGGGGTTTGGTTTTTTATTCCAATTTTGTGACATATAAAAAATGGTGACAAAGTTGCCTAACAAAACAAATGAGAAACTTTAGTCAAATGAATAGTTTAAAATAATTTTATCTAAATAATTTTGGTCAAAAAGGGAACCCCCCCAAGAAAAAAAAACTTCAAAAAATCATTGCTAAACAACAAAGCACACACAATCAGATAACACTGGTCCAAATCCAAACTGCCCGTTGCAAAAATCTTCCCCATTTCAAAGAAACCCAGAAAAAAGGTGGGCGGACTGCCAAAGTCATCAAAAGTGGTGGGTGAGAAGCGATTTTATTTTATTTATTTATTTTAAAAATTTGGTCACAATGCTAAAAATAAAAAAGGGAATATACTCTGTTGCAACATTCCTGTTTTTTTCTGAAAAGTTCACGAAGTTTCGAATTTTTTTTTACCAAAAAAAACATTTTTAAATTTAATTTTGTCACATTTGGACTCTGATTTTAGTTTTGGTAGTAGCATTTTAAAAACTAGTTTTTAATTTTTTTTTATAGAGTCATAAGTTCTATAAAAAAAAACCTGTCTCCATTGCTAAAATCCCTCTTGGGATGTTGTTAGCCAATGAGGCAACATCATAAAATTGAAATAAATAAAAAATAAATATATATATATATTGCTATTGCAGTGGTGAGAAGGTGATTTTTTTTTTCAACAAATTTTGTCATTTAACAGAAACGAGACTACTTTATTATTTTATATAATATTATTATTTTCAAATGGTAGGTCAGTAGCTTAACAAGAAGTTGTAAAATTTTCATCAATTGTTTTTGTATTTTTCGCTGGGTTATAATTATCTTATATATATATTTTTAAAATCACAGTTTCTTTTTTTTTAAAAATTACTGCTTTAGTACCTTTTCAGGTTTAGCAGTAATTAAATCATTTCTACATGGAAATTAAAATAAAATAAAATAAATTTTTTATATAAAATAAAATAACATTTACATGAAAATTATATGAGACACTACTTAATAAGCCAGAGGTCCAGAGTGTAGCCACACTAGTGGGGGGAGGTGCAAGGCGGTGGGTGGGGATGAACAAAGTGGGCATTTCTAGGTTTCTGGGGTAGAGCTCTTCTCCCTTCGTGCTCCCCAGCAATCCTTCTCTCTCACCAACGTTGCCTCCGAAACTCTCTTCCTCGTGAAGCTCCTCCTCCCCTCGCACGCTCTCTCTCCATCTCTCTCTCTCTCTCTCTCTGTGGGTTGTATAGAAGCTTGTCCCGCAACATACCCATATACTCTCTCTCTCTCTCTCTCTCTCTGTGTCCCACACTGACTTAACTCTGGTACCACCCACAGCAGTAGCTTTGAAGGCTGTAAGCAAAGCTAGCTGAAGATCCTGGAAGAAGCTGCTGCTGGGATTTTGGTTCTGTTGTGTTGCAGTAGGATGATTTCCCTTTGGGTTTCATGAAGCTTCTCGTGGTTGAGCTGCTACGTCTGCTGCTGCTGGACACTGTAGCACTAGTCGACTTCTAAGAGCTTCCATGTCTGCATCTTGCTACTCATCATCATGTAGGTGGTGAGTTCGTTTATTGCACCTTAAAAGCTCTCATTGTAGAGGCGGCCTTAGTGTGATATTCCAGTAGCAGGAGATTGTGTGTGTGTTTGTGGGTGGAAGAATTGGAGATTTTTTTTTATTTTGTATTTCACGCGATTTGTATATTCCAGTGGTCACCTGGAGATTGAAAAACAATGGAGGGGAGTCGCGCGAGTTATAGCTGCACCGACGTTGTCACCTTATCCTAGCGGCTTGCAGGTTTTGGTCTCTGCGCCTATATAATTTTTATATCTGTTTTTCGGTAAGTTTTCACGGTCGCTGCGGCAGGGAACGCGATGTTGGACTTCTTCTTGACTTACGGAAGATTGTTTGTATGTGTAGAATGATGCTCGTGTGTTGCAGGTAGTATTTTTTCGCCACGAGTTGGCTCGCAGCTGGAGTACCTGATGTGGAGTTACAGGATATTCTGCAACTGTGTGGCCAGTGGCAGGGGGGTCCTTTTCTTCCTCTTCGTCTTCTTCTTATGAGCGAAGAATAAGCTCCTACGGCAGCATCATTTTCTTTGAGAATGCTCTCTCACGCTCTAGAGCTCCTTGAGGACATGCCACAGCTGCGGCTAGACTCCCCTGTTTTTCTCTCGTCTGCTTCCCACACAAGCTCCGTGTCGTTAAACTGAAAGTCTAGGTTTCCTGCATAAACTTGTAAGGTTCTGGCGCTGACGTTCCTGGTTGCTGAAGGACTCGGTGACTGAGAACCTCTGCGTCTGCTGCGAGCTCGCGAGCTCGCTCCCTCCCTCCCTCCCTGCGTGCATGACCCAGCTTCGATACTACTGGCCCCCCGTATGGCCGTTGGTCTCCTTTCACCCAAGTTGGGATCAGAAGAGAGAGAGTACAGCCCCTCGATCTAGCCATGGTTGTGTAGCCACTGCACTCCTCATGATGCGGGCTGTGCCCACTCTCTTCTTGTGCCGGCTTGGGTGCATAATCAAGCCGCCCCAGTTATCTGCCGGCTCCTCCTGGAGATGACCCAAGCTATATTCGGACACAAAACTAAAGTGCCGAAGCCAGAGACAAGACTGAGCAAGGAGCGTCTTTTGGAGACTTGCCGCTGAGTGAAGTCATCGTAAGAAGCTTCGAACACTGGCCGGCCAGCGAATTCACCCAACGGAGAACTCATCCTCTCTAGTGATGTTCTGAGTCCGAGAGAGAGAGAGCAACCTGTCCAAGATTACCACATACCGGTGACTCGCAACGCATGCTCGTATGCATGCCGTGCTGTCTGACTGTGCTCTCCCTTTTCAAGCTCCGACTTCGCTGAGATACATTCTTTGATTGTAGGATCTGCTGGAGACGACGACAACCGACTAGCATGTGCCGGGCCGGTCTCAACTCTCAAACGGAGATCAGATGTCGAAGCTGCAGGAGCCCGGGATCGAAAAATCCGTACCACTTATGAATATTGCCAGCTGTGGAATTTGCGGACTGAAATTCTCAACGGCTGTAAAGTTCGTTGACATGATGAATTGTTTCGACCACCTGCGCGCATGACGACGGTGATGATGTTCACTGCACTAGTAGAATGTCTTCGCCCCTGCGAGGCACAGCCCAACTTGGTAAAGCTTCAAACGTATTCAGTACAAGCTGGTAACGTTGCTTGATCATGAAACGTATAATCAGCCCGCCTGCGGCGGCGGCAGGTACACTATGGCTAGCTTGAGAAATGCATCAAACTGCTTTGAATCTAGCTTACAGTGGAACTTGTTTTTAATATGCTTGATCAATCCCTTCTCAAAATGCTTTGTAAATTTTATTCTCCCGACAACCCAGCTGCAGTAGCTGCTGCAGAACTATGTCATATGATTTCAACCGACCGATCTCCAAGCTGCTTCAGGAAGCAATCAGGCAGCTGGAGCTTTCACTAGGGAGAAAACAGTTGAAATCCCTGAATGATCTCAAAGTCTCAGTTGTGGTTAACTTTGATCAGAATCTGGTATTTGAAAGACTGAGCATCAAGTCTAGTACTGAGCTTTACACTAACCAGCTCTAGTCTTTCAGATTTAAATGTTGGACTGATATTTTGCAGCTGGTTCAAAAATTCCCCAATCTACAGTTTTCACAGCAGCGAATCCAATATGGCCATATTTTTTTGTACAGGTTTTGGAAGGAGTGGTCAGATCATGATCAAGAAATCAGTTCTTTTTCCAAGACTTCAGTTTGCCAATGCCTGTAGTTGGAAAGGTACAAAATGAACTCTTGAATGTTACAGTTTCTCCTGGTTTTTGTTTCTTGAAAGAGCTTTTTGTGTGAAATAAGTTTCTGAAATTGTGTAGCTGATCTGCTATCCTTAATTGCACAATGTAGCTGGCCCTGATGGTTTTTAATAAGTGTTTAATCTCTTTAGAACATGAATTATATATATTATTTGTCATTGAAGTTTTTAGGCTAGGTGCACAGCTAGAGCATTTTTTCAACTGCAAAAAATCTGAAATGTCCAAGTCTTGAAAAACATTTGGGTCACTTCAAATAGTTCAAAACATGGAGAACCAGCACCCAAACGTTTTTTGCAAATAATTTTGAACCCAGGCTGTGATCTTCTACCTGCTGCTGCATGGAGAACTAGCGTAGGTCCATGTTTGTATGTATGTTATTTAGCAGAACTTATTTGCATGTAGATGTAATATCAAGGTCTTTTGCACATGTGCAGTGGATTCATGGGTTCATGGACAACCGTTATGACATTTTTATGCTCCAAACGTTTTTCATTAGATTTGCAATCATGAGGAGGTTATTCATCATGTCTGTTGTTTCACTCAACAGTGTTATCCTTGCATCTGTTCCTGAAGAGGTGCTAAATGGCGACTCTAGATCATCCCTAAATTCCTCTGGGTAAGTGGTCATTGTGCATGTGGAACTAACTAGCACAACTCAGACACATGTAACATAGCTCATTTATTAGCTGAAAGGAACTGAACTTGAAACCAGCTTTGCTAATTGAAGAAAAGTGAAACAACCTGCATATTAATCTTAATGTACTTCACTTGGATAAACTTAGCTCTACCCTTCTAGCAATTATGGCTTTGGACTAATTTGTTATGTGATTGTAATACTAACTTGCATTTGAGATGTACAACAGTTTTTTTTGGCTTGCTGGATTGTCTGATTCTTTGATATATAGAACTTTCCTGGAGCATTGACAAGATTTGATGATGGATGAAGCAAGGCACGTGGCTTGACAAGTGGTCAACTCTCATAGTGATGCTGGGCTGCAAGTGACCCAGTAGTGGACATGTATGTAAACATTTCAACAAGGTGGGACTTCATTCCAAAGTCAATGTCTCCAATGATTATTCTTTCTTCACAATTCACACTTGTGACCATTTGAATGAAATATTTGAAAGTATAGAAGCAAATAAGCATGACAAATTCAATACTTTGTCAACATGTTAGTTGGAATTGTGCAGAGCTTGGCTTTAATCGTCCAGAATATCTAGCTAGATTGTAATTCTTTGGTTCCAATGCGACTAATGCCCTTACATGCTTGCAGGAATAGCACATGATGATGTAAGTAGAGGTCAAGACAGGCTGCACAGGATGCTGCTGGTTGTAATCTCGTGTAAGTGATGATTTCATTTCTCATGAATTTGTTTTTAGTCAGCTGGAGCTTGAACTCATGTCATTTGCACAGAGTTGCGGATGAAGTTGCAGCATCTCAGAGATTGGAATTTGAGGTATGCAGCTTTTATCCTGATCAGGCAGTACCTCTGAATGACAGCAAACTTCGAAGTGGTGGAAAGATAGATCTCTCAAAGCGTTTGTCAATTTTCATGCTTGTAGACGGGATTCATGTTACCACTAGCTAGATGATTTTGCACGTATCATTTATTCAACATGTCGAAAGCATCTATTTGCTGAGAAAGGAATTCCTCGTGTACTTCAAGTGTATATGTATCATGGAGTCTGGACGAATGGCCAGCTTCTCCTTGTCACTGTTTCAGAAGATATATAGGCATGCTGAACTGTATGGTTCATGAACTGCTGCAGTATCTCTAGCAAGGACACCTTGCTGCTTAGAACCTCAAGGAGTTCGTTATGCTCCAAGTGATGCTAGACTCTGGCTGCTGCTGGGCTTAAAGGATAGTTTGGAGTTTAAATCTGTGCAGTTTTTTTTCTAATATGATCTCCTGCATTTCAGTGCAGCAGGAGGAGGAGCAGCAGCTGGTGGCATCTTAAATATTAACTGGCTAGCAGATTTTTCTGCATTATGGTTTTGGAAGTCGTTGAAACCTGCAAGACACAAAGCCTCTTTTCATGGAACCCCTGTACAGGTTGATGGATGCAGGAGGAACAGATTTGTCTCATCATGCATGGTCTGCTGCAAACTATCTGCTGTTGCTGCTGCTATGGGCCTGTTTTACATGGTGTACCAGCAGCAACATTCCGCATGATGAGTAGAGGGAGACTTGATCAAAAGCCCCTCACGGTTGACCTTGACCGTCCTTTCCATGTTTTTCTAGTCTAGAATAGTATGACTGCACCGAGGATTAAGGGGCCCAATGCTGCAATAGATTTGCCAGTATGAATTGGAGCATAGTGATTATTCTTTAGTTTCTACTGGAGTTTTGTTGGCAGCTCACTCATAATATGAGCTGAAAATTTCACGCCCGGTTCTTGTCCCCCAAAAGTCTGGATCAAACTCTGTAATGCAATTGTGAAATATTAAAGATTTCAACCCTTCTACTATTGGTTCTGTTGAAACCAAACCCACGATTGTCCAAATATAATTCTAATCAGTTTACTGATTCCCCTTCCATGCATGTCAAACAAAAGACAAAGCTTGTTCTTCTTCTTGACGCTTCTCCACACTATTAGCTGCTACTACTATTGGCTGTGTTGGAACCAAATCCATGATCTTTTCCATATATAATTATAATCAGTATAGACCTCCTTGCATGTCAAACAAAAAAAAAAAAAAAGCTTTTTTCTTCTTCTCTACAGTGCTCCCTGAGAGTATCTCCACAACAAACAATATTAGGGTTCCACATATACTATACCTCTCGAGAGCTCTGTGCTTTGTCGTGTAGCCGGCCCGGTGGGGTTTTTTTTTCATTCAACTCTTTGGAGATGTATCTAGACTCTGTACACTCCTTCTAAAACTCCTTCCAAGTTTCTTCCTGGAAGTAATTTGTTAAAAATGCATATTATTATATGTAAAAGTGAAGCAGCATGTACTGCAGAAGAGCATCCGAAAGCAGCTCAATCCAAACAGATGAGAGACCCAACGACGTCGCTGACATATATATTATATATGTATATTTTATATGTATGTATACTGTGTCTAGCATGCAAATTTTCTTCTGTCTCCAAGGAGAATTTTCCATTCAGTGAAAGCGTGCAGCAAGCCCATACAGCCTCTAACTAGAAACACGATGCCCATACATACAGTCGGAACTAAGTTCAACACAATGCCCCATACAGAGACTACTAGAAGAAACAAACGAAAATGCCCATACAGAGAGTCTAGAACGCTGTTAAACTGCTGCTGACGCTGCTGCTGCATGCCTGCTGCTGGCTGCAATACAGAGTCCAAAACTCCAGACCAGTTGTATTGCACCATGAATGGCGGCAACTGGGATGAGTTCCGAGTACTGACCTGAACTGATCATCACCGTTAAGCAATTATCCGCTACCTGTTCGCAGTTTCCAATTTACATTCCATCGACCGTTAGCATAATTAAGCGCCGGGCGCTAGTCTTGAAAAGAAAAGAAAAGCAAAAGCAAAAAAAAAAACCCTAAGAAAATGTGCTGCACTGACAACAAATCTATTTCTCGTGATTGCCAGCCATCATGTGATCCACTGTTTGCACTTTTTGAGCTTAGTCAAAAGCTGTAGGCTTAGTCAAGGGGCGGCAGCAGTGACACTTCTGCACGTAGGAAGAATTAGACTCTCTCTGTGCACAGCAGAATGCAACAGGAATGGAGGAGGTCATGAGAGAGAGAGAGAGAGAGAGAGAGAGCGGGCTGCAGCAGCCATGAACTATTTTTGGCTCCAAAGATTATAGCTTTGTGTGCCCGGACAGATTTGTAGGCAACTAACTAGCCCATTGCAGCGCAGCCAGGTACCACATACAATACAAACATGTACTCAAATTATTATATTGTTTCTTTTTCCCATTTCTACTGTTTTGCCCATAATTTTACACAACGGTCGTGCACAGCCAAAGCAAGTCGTGTGAACCAGCACCCCACTAGCCTAGCCTGCACCCATGACTTCAGGATGGATGGTAAGGGGGTCACTACACAGTTTTTCTGTTGGATTTCTGGTAGTTTAGTTGCTTTAGGGTTTAAACCCTAAACCCTTCTCTAAACCCTTCTTTAAACCCTACTCCCCTACCTACTAATTAACAACCCCATAGGAGGTTGCTTGCTATTGGGTAGATATAGTAAAAACCAGCCCTTGCTTCCTTGCCTAGACTCATAAACCAGTGTTGACCTGTCATTGAGTTTTGACCTGGTTATGAGTTTGGTTATCAAGCCAGTTATTAATAACTTACCAGCTGGTTATTGATTTTTTTTTAAAAAGTTAAATAGATAATTGCTTAGTAGTACATTAAATTTCCAAAAATCTAATGTACCCTAGCTTAGTATTAATTTTTTTTAAACCCTAAGTATAACTGGCTAATATTTGGTAGGCTAACAGATGGTTAAAAATCGATTATTTGATAACTTACCCAGCAACAAAAAAAATAAAAAATTTGATATTGATATTGATAACTTGTGTGATCCCACCCCCCACAAAAAAACACAAAGTTTGAAAGCAAATTACCTACTCAGCAGTTTTTTAAAAAGAGAAATATCTGAGCCAACACTGGTATAAACAATCTACTTAACTAATAGTCTTCTATTTTTCCTACCCTATTTTTGGCCATGTATAGGAGGAGGAGGACATCCTTTTTTACAAGAATGGGTTTACCAATGTGAGGAAACCACATAATAATGCAATGCAGTTCACGTTCATCCAGTAAAGGGTGGACTGGTGGGTGCTGGTTTACTGTGGACACTACTACGAGTACTTCACTACTTACAACGTTGTCTGCTTCATTGTAGGCGCTACCAGACCACACCTCCTCCGTATCTAGTACACTACACACGTCCTAAAGTCTTTTCTCCCAGCTACTTAGTACTACTGACTGTTTAAGCCATACTCAGCATCTAGCTTGCAGTGGGCTACTACTAGCTACTAACCACCTTTCTAGACATCCCACCCCGGCTCATTCGGGCACCAAAATTTCCAGCTAGCCACAACGAAATACCGCTCCTGGTTTGCATAAAATTTGTTGCCCTTGCCTACTACTACCAAAGGCAAGAAGGATATTGTTGTGTTTAGATTCATTAGAGTATAGTAGCTAGCTTCAGGGATTTTCGTCCCCCAGGTAATAGGTCTATTGTTATGGGGAGGATTTTTGAAAGATGATATTTTATTTTATTGGCTTGTGTTGAAACATGAGATTAGTTATAGAGTTATAAATATCTTGAAGTATTTTTGGTTTCGTTTAGAGGATTTTTTGGAAGATTTATTATATTTTTACATGGTGAAAGTTTTCCATATTTCTTCTTTTGCCTTACCTTAAGACACTTTTTAATGTAAATGGCCAAGGCCACAGTGTGGCACACCCCTTGTTTATATAATTAACTCCAGTTGATGTGCTTTATAAGAATATAGGTTTTGTGGGTGTACTGTGAAGATTCAAAATATTTACTCATCAGATCACAGCAATGAGCTTATAGAATCTGCAATATGATTCTATGTGATGGCAAGTAGCAATAGTTGTTTTTAACTGCATGTGTGTGTGTGTGTGTGTGTGTATGAATTTATAACTGCCTCCTTTCTAATTGGGAGATTCAAGTACTGGCCTCTTTGGACTGGACTTTCAGAGAGTGCATATAACTGTACATCATAGAAAGCTACTGATCTTTTCCCCTAGCAAGAGTAGAGAGCAAGGACTGTACACTTCAGATCTACATTAATTAAGGTACTTCATTGGGGGTCATTCCTTTAGGCAAGGACTACCTATGTCTTCAACAATTGGGTCTACAACACTTTAACACTAGAAGTAGCTGGAGCCTAACACTAGAAGTAGTTTGAACCTTGGACCTTATGGACAGAAATAGGTGATCTCCAAACACCACTGTGTAAAACACCTCTAGTAACTAACTAATTAGACCTAAATTAAAAGACTAAGTACACCTACATAAGATACCTAGTCACTTCAACCTAGATTTTAAAAATTAGGTACTTTAGACTTTAACTATTAGAAGTAGTTAAGGGGAAGAATATGATTTGATATGCCACTTATTTCAAAGCTTCTACGCTAGTTATATGCACTCATTTCTATTTTGTTCATGTGCAATTTTGGTTTCAATTTGTTTATGTTTAATAAATCAAATGAGATCATATGAAGTGTGATTATGTTTAAAATCTAACCAACACTAATGTAAAAATCATCACATGGACCTTTGTATAGTTTACACCTTTATTTTTCAAGATTCTTAACATTAGGGCCTAGAAAAAGGGAGGGGGGGGGAGGGTTAATGATGATGAGCTAATGTGTTTATATTTCAACTAGGGTCACAATGGGGCAAAAGCATCTTTTAATGATACCATTTAAAACTTCACACCTTCATTTTACTAGCCCCATTAAAATTTATATATATATAACATTAAACAAGAATTTTTCATTAAAAATATTTTATGATTATATTTACTAGGTTGAATAGAATTTGAAAGTTTAATAATATTTTTAATATTTATATTTTGATAGTCACAATCATTACATTTTTTTAAAAATTCAAAAATGTAACCATGTTTTTTTCTTTCAACTTTTTGATTAGGAAGACAAGTTTGAAACATGCTTTGATTTTCTTCTCAAGAAATAAATTTTTAAAATATTTCTTTTTTCTAAGTAAATAATTGAAGACATGTATAATTTAGATATGAATTTTCAATTTTCAAAAGCATGAGTATGTGAAACACCATTGCAATTAAGCAAAAATAATAATAATTTGCACCTTTTTTATTCCAATAAATATTTTAGGTCATACATTTTGACTTGAAAATAACTATTACAAAAGCATTCAAAAGAGAAGGGTTAAGAATATTATTTGATCAATTTACCACTCCAGGAATTTCTTGAAATGCTTCTTAATGGTCCACCCAAGGATACATTTGCCTAGTGAACCAACACTTAGTAACACACTATACACAATGGATGGATGGAATGTGGATAAAAAACATTTTTTCACTGATATTCATGTCCCATGGCTAACCAAAAGTGGTTACCCATGTACTAAACCATCCACATTCATTTATACCTACATGTTAGCAACCAAGTGCATTACTTGCTAGCCTACATACATAATATTAACCTCTTCCATTACCTGCGTACACACCTATACTACCCACCAATTTTAAATAGGTAATTACATAGGTAGTGTGAAATGAATGTAGGATGGTCTAGGGGTGATAAGGTAGAAACTTTGTGACTCAGTAGTGGTTCATCAAATGACAACAAATTTGTAACAGATTTGCAATGGATGGTGCACTACTGGGTTTTGGGTCACATAATCCAAATTATGATAGCGAAAATTGGTTGCATGCCATTTGTGGAAAAATAGCTAAGCATACTTTATATGACTCTTTATCAAAAGAATCCCAAGTGGGAGGAGGGAGCTACAACTGTGTAAATGCTTGGTAATAATGTCAAATGTTAAAATTTTAAAATGTTGACTTGCTAGAGTTGTGGGGGGGACTTCAGAGTTAAATTTGAATCTTTTGATAAAAAAATTTGATTGAGGAATGGTTAATTTCCACAATTGAAATTGCAATTCTACTAATTATGAGTAGTTTTCAATTTTTCACATTTTTTGAAAATTTGTTATCATGTTTCGTCAATGGCAAAAAAATTTGAATAAATAGAAAGCATCCATATCAAGGCTAGTGTGACCCAACACCCATAAACACACCACCCCCTTTTCTCAGTTTTGAGGCCATCCAATTGGATGAACCCCATGGCACATTTTAACAATGTTTAGCTGGGGGGAGGTTAGTTGAAGAACAAAAATCCAATGAAAAAATGTCATGTCCATGTGCCATTCATCCATGGTGATGTGTTCATAGGTGTTAGTTCACTTCGACCCCCTATGAGGTTTGCGAAAAGAAATTCACCCCATTTGCATTAGGATGAGATAGAAATGAATGGTCAAAGAAGCACAATCAATGGGCATCTACAATGAAAGCCAATATTTGTGACAATTTTTAAACATATTGTATAAACTTCTCATGTATTTCCATGTTCCACAATTTTTTAGCACAAGCAAATACTTGAAACTTCGAGTTGTTAGATATTGCCCAAGCTTAGGAGAAAAAAATTTAATATAAGTTGAAAAACACAAATGAAACATTTTCAACCTTTAATCTTTGAGATGTCACATTGCATTTGTAACCAACCTTTAGATTTTATGGGGATCCATCTTTTTTGTTACATTCATGGTGGAGAAATAACAATCTTGCACAATGTTGTGCAAGATGTTTTCACGATCATGTTGAGAGATGCAAGATTTTGTCTCTTGAAAGTAAACTCATGCCTTTTGGCCCCTTGCCCTACAATCTTCATGTTTGAATTGACATTGTGATATGAATCGATGGTGTTCGCACTTTGGTAGACATTATCATCATCGACCACATTTGAGTTGATTTGGTTTTGCAAGTTATTTTTTCTCATGGGGTCATTGTAGCTCAAGTGAAGGATGGTTTTCATCATGATCAATTTTCAATGAATGTGTTTTGCCCTTTAGCTATAGAAGCTTTTGGATGTCTACATTAGCAAGTAGATGGATCTTTTCATTGATGTGCCAACATGATGTGGGGAGTCAAGAGCATTGGAGGCCCCCCTTTTTCAATTTTACATGCATTTTATAGATAGAGGGTGTTAGTGATGTTACATGTGCAAGTGGTCTCTATTTTAAGACTACTTGTTGCAATAAGCAAGGGTTCATCTTGATTAAACCTCCTTTCAAGAGGTCCTCCCTTTCCTTATATGATATGTTTTTCACAATTGGAAAGGGTTTGGGAACTTGATGTTCCCCTTGTGATTCACCCTCTTTGGTGATTCATTTGTCTTCTTGGACATGGGTCCTTCCATTTGGTTCCTTGTTTTTCCCTTCTTTTGAGTGCTTTGTTTATTATATGGTTGGCACAATTTCATCTATGAAACATCACAAAGGCAAAAGAGAAGCTATGACTTGCCTTGGCATTGGGTTGTTAAGTTTTGGCTTCAAAAACTATAAATAGGAAAAATGAAAAGCAGTGAGGGCAGCACACCATTTTGGTCCAGTGTGATATGGGTTGAAACCAACGAACTTTTTTTTAAAAGTGTTTTTCTATGCAACATCATTAGCAATCATCCCCAAAAAAGATTTAGCATGAATTGGCAACAAACAGCTTATAGAAAACTGCCCAAACTGTAAAAAACTAATAAGATACTGCCTGAAAACTGTGTTGAAATGTAACAAAATTTTCCAAATAAAAGAATACTTTTTGTCCAAAAAATCTTGTGAACATTCTTGCGAATTTGAGACAGAACATGTCTTTTTTTAATAAATGATCCCTCAATTTTGAGGAAACTCGCCATATAAAAATCACTAGGTGCAGCGGTTCACTGCAGCTTTCACTACCCATTTAGAATTTGACCATATGTTCTCACAATGTCCAAGTATGACCAAATTCCAAATCATCCTGTAGTTGGACTTTTAGGTGTACGTAACAACCTCGGAGAGAATTCTTAGTGCAACTATAAGGCAGATTACATTTAGTAATCAAAGCTTACAAAAAGAGCCCTAGAGCAGAGGGTGTGAGATTGTAAGATCCCCAAGGGGGCAGGATGCAAGCCAATAAGCTCTTTGGAAAGGAATTTGTTTCTTAAAAACTCCATTGACTACCTTGGTTGTTATGCAGGGTAATGCCCTGATGTCAGGGAATTACTCCGTGGACCACGGTCTCTTGTCCTCGCTGCTCAAACAGTAATTTGCTGCTAGCAAGGCCTTACCCAATGCTTTTTGCACGATGAAGGAGGATGGGGTGAGAGGATTCAGAAACGCAAACTACGTAGTCGCTTTGTCCCATCAAATTCTCTTTTGTCTTCTTCAAAAAATTTACTCACGAAGTTCCAATTTCCAAAGCTAGCACGATGATATACTTGCTTCCATAATTTGTATGTATTTGGCTGTCATTTCCCTCTCTCACACAACTCTGCCATCTACTCCTTTAGAGTAAAATTTTTACTTTTTTCTGGCCCACCACTCTTTACCAGTTTCAATCTTTCATTTTTTTTGTGTCTCCAGCAGAACTGGGTCACCACTTCTCTTGTTGACTGCCAGTTGCGCCAGCCCAACTTCTGTTTTGTTCTTCGGCAGTTTGTTACCACTTGCATGGTCACCAGTTGGCCACCTTCACTAGTCCGTGTGGCTGCTTGGTCGCCACCAGAGTTTGGGTAGTTGACAGTCAAGGACATTTGAGTTTATCAGCGCCTAACAATCGGGTTCATACCAGTGTTGGCTGATTTTTGCTTTTCGAAGAGATGCTCTGATCTTGGTTTTAGCATTTTGAAATCTTTTTGGAGGTTCTTCAGGTGCAGGTTTGAACCCAATTCTTCAAGTTTTTGAACTCTCTATACGTGGGTTTTTTTCTTTAAAATGACTTTCATTCAAGTTGAAGAATCTCTTAGCTTAGTTTGAGAACCAACTTTGGTTTCTTGTACACACTACATACTTCCCCCAAGGTTGGAAAGTGTATAGGTATAAAGTTTTATAACAAATTAGAACTTGGGATTGTATTGATATGAAGTTTGCCAACAAATTGCATATAGAGTTTAACCTACTTATCAAGTTTTTCAAAAAGATCAACTTACTTACTCAAAGAACATGAACATGTGTTTAGCAAAAAAATTTGAATGTCTTTGTTTTGTTTTTTTATCTTACAAAAGGTTAATTCCATGGTATGGTTCTTGTGCCAATTCTAACAAATAGGTGTTGGCTCAATTCTAGATCCCAAGAACTTGAAACGTCAAGTTTAACCTTACAAACTTAGGAATCTTTCATGCCAATGTTAACTAGTTCTTTAGTTTATTAACTAACTAATGAGGTAAGGTCTTTGAGGGGAGGGGAAGTCTCATGCAAGGTATCAAATAACCTTTTTTTTTAAAAATTAATACTTGTTTTGTTACCCATTTTCTTATTTAAGCAATACCCCTAGTTATCAATTTCTTCTGTTATTTTTTTTTATAATACTCACCAATTGTACAAAAGGGTCAATTTTCAAATACCCCTCATGATTGCCAACCTTGTAACCACCTGATATAATATCAAGGTACGTTTTTGTAGGTATGACATATCCACTTTTAAAGAGCTTTGATTCTTATGCACTTCTCACAATTGTCAAGTTCAAGCTAAAACTAGGTTACCTCAAAATGGAGCTAAAATTGGAGAAGTGTAGTCAAAAATAATGTGCCAACTCAAAGGTTTTGATTTTTAAAGATTCAAGAACTCGTTGAAACAAAACATGGGAAGGGTATGGGTTCATTTTTCGTTTTCATCAAAGCAATATTTGACCCATATGGGTCTTGTCAAGTCCCCTCAAAGCATAGTTCAAACAAGTAAGGTCTCTATCTAATTCTTAATCAAACCTTAAACATTTGTTGTGAATAACTTACCATTGGACCTTTGTTCATAATTGGTCATTTTAAAAATAACCATACAACATTAATTCATACCCTCCCATAAGCATTCTTAAATTTTTCAGTAAGTTTTAGGGTTTTGTCACATTTGGCCACCATGTGAGACCTTGAAACATCTTTGTAGCTTTTTATTCATTTAAATGTGACATCAAATAATATGGAAAGTTTTGTGTCATTATATTTTACTAGTGGGTGCCCGTGACCTTCAGCCACCTTGGTTCATGTTTTAGAAACTTTTAACTTTTTTATTTTTTTTTATGTATTTTCTATTTTTATTATTGTTTTATATATATATTTATTTGGATGCAAGTTTGAAGTTTGGAGAAAGAAGACACACCTCATTTTTTTTTCAAGTAGGGTTTTTCTTACTTTTTACTCTTTATTTGGTTTTTTCATTTTTTTCATTTTTTTCTTTTAAAATTATTTTATTGTATTTCCCTTTCCTTGTTTCATTTGTTTCCATTCCTTTTTTATAGTTTTTTATTTGTTTCATGTTTTTATTTTTTCTATTCTTATTTTGTCTATCTTCA
>Ga0209208_10004031_pt1 | contig 20947 bp, 9 predicted proteins | sample S1TSphfallax_3_FD_187694 | JGI IMG/M metagenome (GOLD analysis project Ga0209208, IMG submission 187694) | Host-associated microbial communities from peat moss isolated from Minnesota, USA - S1T2_Fd - Sphagnum fallax MG (SPAdes) (version 2) | ecosystem: Host-associated > Plants > Peat moss >...
AAAAATCCCCCCCCCCCCTATTTGTGGTTAAAATATGAAGAGATTTGAAAAAAATTGCTATTATTTTGGTTTCTTTTGAAAAAGTTAGGCATAAGGAGGTTCTTAAGCTAGTTCTTAAGACACTTGAGGAAATTATTTTAAGATTGAAATTATGATTTTTTAAAAACATAGTAATTATAATATATATCTTCACTTAACAACTAAATTATTACAATATTCAACATGCATATTCATAATGGTTAATAATTTAAAATGAGTCATTCAATCCTTTGAATGACCTTGATTGTATATGCCTTTAGATAATTGCAGTAATGTGATGAATGTGTATCAAACATAGCTTTATTGTAAATAATAAATATTTGTTTCCATTTATTTCAATGCAAATTCAAAAGTATCTTTACGTTCCACATCATCAAGACTTGGAACATGGTCATCACATTTGGATTTCAACATAGACATTATTTCTTTCAACTCCCAATTCAATTTATGGCGTATTTTCTTTTGAACCACATGTTAAAATGGAAATTGTTACTTTGCCTTTACCTTTCGGCAATTTTTTTATTTTGATCTATTGTTAAAATAGTAATGGAAAAGTAATGACATGATGCTTTTTTAGAAAATATTATCTACAATCAAACAATGAAGTAAGTAACAATCATTTGAGATTTGAATGTATTTGTAAATGAATGTATGTAAATGAAAATAGTTACCTGCTTAAAAATAATTTATCCTAAATTTTCATTCCCATTATGCATTAGATGGTTAAACTATTCATGCATGAACTATTCTTTGTTTTTAAAATATATACATTTCATTACCACATGTGTTCCAAAATATATATAACATTAAAAACTTGAAGATGGATCATATTGAGAATTTTTCAGAAAATAATGGTTGGATTTATTATTGTTATGGTTATTATTTTGGATTTCCTGTTTTGATCCCATGGGCAACATTGAATGTTAAAAATTTACACTACATGCATTAAACAAGGTGTTGTTTTGATGGTAATAGGTGAAGAAAGTCTTGCCTATCCTACTCAACCTATTTTGTTGGCTATGTATAAGTATGTAATGTGTTCTCCTCCTCCTTGCCATATTAAATACCATGTTGTTTGCTTTTCTGGATAGACCTAGACTTGAAAGATGTTATAACTTCAGAGTTTTGACTATTGTTAGAAAAATATTGATGTTAATAGAAGTCTCTCATGGTTTTGCTTATGACAAAGTTTTTCCTTTAATAGATCAACAAGTAGTGAATAAACCATGTCTTGCCTTTAAGGTATTTGATACCCATTGTGTGAGCTTAGTGCATTAATGCAACAACACAAAAGGTTTTCATTTTGCTAGATCCAGATGTAATAATATGACAAGACTGGGAAGTATTATATCATCTTTTTTACAATGAAGATGTACATTATCTATCCTTAAGGGTGCATGATTCCATGTACTAAATGACTTTCGTTTGTTTTATTATTGCTATTTGCTGTGTGTATGTGGACTTCCTAGAAATGGGTCTTGTGATGGTTTCTTCTGTCTAGTGCCAAAGCATATGTTTCCTCCTAAAATACAACTATAATTTCTGGGCATCTGGTATTTAGGTTGGGAATGATGAGCATGCTTGTCTAGTGTGAGATGCATTTTCATTTGTTGGAGTCTGCTTGGACTATATGAACATTGTAAATGTCTAGCCAATCATGCATTGGCAATGTTACAACAATTTTATCAGGAAAAAATCCAAACTATTTTGGTTGTTACATTTTTTTTTTCTTTTTTTTCATTTAGTTTCTTGCAACGGTTTCTACTGTGGTGTAACACAATTTTAAGAAAGGTGTACACATTATTTTGCAAGCATAAACCTTTGCAACATAGGTCTTGTTCGTTTTTGTTTTTGGTGGATTTGGATTATGAAGTATCGAAACATTATTTTGAAGGAAAATTCACTTGACCAACAATGGATTAAAGCTTGGATAATGTTATGGGGTTACGTGAAAATCCTTGCCCTTTTTTAATAAAAGAATGATATTTTTAAAAATGGTTGTGATTAGTACTTTCAACTAGTGGAGAAGTATTTCATGATTGAATATTATAATGAATGTTACCTTACAGTCTTGGACCATCCATAAATGCTGAATTTTAATATATTAATTTTTTTAAGTTAAAATTTAAACTTTAAATAAATATTGTCGAAATAAAATTTTAAAAATAAATGAACTATTTAGCACTTGAATACCAAAGCTGCCCAAGTATTATGGTTTAAATATATATATATATATGCATATATTTAAGCCACCCTAAATTTAATTATGATTTTTTGTTTGCATCAAAAATTGATACGTTGTATTTATTTTATTTAAAATTTCTAGTATTTGAAGTCGTGAAGAACAATGAAGACATTCAACATTGAACATGGTAAAATCATGTGGTAAACCCACTATTTTCTAGATGTATAACAAAAACTTAACATATCCTCCAATTATAGAATGTAAGGGTTTGGTACAGTTATTTAACTCAATTAAAAATATTTACCAATATGACAATATGCACGTAATGAGGAAGTGTCAAAGCAAAATATCCATCTCAATTTTTTTTCAAAATGATTCAATTGTCTTGAAAGGATGTGGAGGGATTTTTCACTTCATATTCCTCCATGTTCATTTCACATTTCCGCACATTTAGTTACTAGTTGATTTGTTAGTTCATTTATTAACCTGTTAATTGAACCTACTAACAACTAATACTTAAAATCTTTACTTCATATGTTATTTTTTCCTATTTTTTTCTTAATATTGGGTATTAACATATACCTTATATTAACTATATCTTGGTTTTTAGAATAAACATAATCCTATTATAAACTAAGTAACTAATTTTTTATTATCCAATAACTAATACATGAAACTTAATCTTTTTACTCACATATTTTGGAAATTCAAAGAAATATATTCCCCTTTAAGTTTTGATCAAATGACCAATATTTCCCCATTAAAAAACATTACATATGTCACTTGTTGAACACTTCAATTGTGTATCTACATCAGAATGTGTACATGTAGAACTTCATTGCTTGAGACAAAAAATGTTACTTATGGGCACATCTAGGGTCCATAATTATTGTTATCATTGATATCTAACAAAATATGTGATGAAAACTCATGAATACTATGTATAATCATCAAGGTAGGTCTTTTTTCTGTATTCTTGGTGTTGTTTTTTTACTACTTGGGTGAATTCACAATAAATGGACCAACTGCAAGTGTAACCAACATTCAATCTTACACATTTTGAAGTGGTAATTGACTTAATGTTGATGTTTGTTGTGCTTATAGAGTAATGTTTAAAATATATTACAGGAACACTTGAATAAGTTTGAAATGATTCTAATAATTTAAAATATCCAAAAACATTATTAAAACACAATAACCAGTGGTTTTGTTGAATATTCTTGTTTTAAAATGATTTGAAAATGATATTTTCTTGAAATATAATGCAACAATTTTGGGGTCATAATAATTAAGACAATTTGTTCAAGTAAGTTTGTTAATAATGAGTTTAATTTTTTTTTAATATGTAATAATGAATCATGTTCCAACACGTCACCTTGATTGGCCAATCCATTACTTTTTAAAGCAGTCGTTTTGAATTAATCAAGTGGGAATGTGGTGGTCATTACATTGAGAACTTAACTAGTTGGCAATTTTTTTATATAAAAAATGTGAAAAACGAGTTTTTGATTGCCAAATTTTGAAAAGAAAAGAGAAAAATTCCGTTAAAAAATCACCAAATTCTAGAGTAGGTTCCAATATACAACCAACAATATAGAAGGATTCTTAAACATTTTTACTTTCATGTTTTGGTTAAGTCATCTTATTGATGATCACCATTTAGGTTGCTACATCACAAAATTATGAAGCTATATATTTTGTTGGACTCTAGTACATTAGGTAGACAATTTGAAAGCCATCAAGGCTTTGCACCATAAATATGGTTAATTGCAATATGGTTACCACATAAATCTGGTTCTCAGTTCAATTCTTCAAAAAAGGGAGATTCTAGTTCCAGTTCCAATTTTCAGTTTGGAAAATTAGACTCAATTGACACTTAATTGCTGGTTAACCTCCAATCAACCCTTGGTTGTGTTTCGGTTCTTCCTAAACAGAACCAGAACTGGTAGTTCTAACCCATCAAACTGCATCCACACCATATACTCATAGTTACCTTGATAGTGTGAGGGAAAAGGAGGAGAGTTTACATGATAGGCTGCAAGTTACAACCCCTATGGAACCTTGAGAACTTTTTTATGGTTCATCTTCCACTGAGTCATAATGCGTTTTCCATGGATGGTGCACTGAGCCACACAATTCATTGCGTTGTTAGTTGAGGTTGATGTGTGAAATAACTCAATTTCTGAGGAGCTCTGAACATCAGATAATTTGTAGCTATTTAATGGAGATTTTGATCTTGGTCAACAAGAAATTCCAGCTGCAACACAGTTTTGATTGGAATTAAAACGAAATTCAATGTGAAGCAACTTGCATAAGTATGTACCTACTACGGAATGGTCACGCCCCCTGTCCATTGTGTTTGATAAGCCGCCAGGTGCATCTGTTTGGTACAAGCTGGGCATCGCTTCGCCACATAATGTGCACAGCAAGGCTGTTCCATAACATTAAGGTCTGGAGTAGTTGGCAGAATCGAGGATTTAGAAGAAAATTTCATGTGTCAATAGACACATTTGTGGTCCATATTATGAGCCTATGATCATCACTGGAAGATTATGTTATAGTTTCATCAAACAAAATGACATAATCTGCCAACCCAGACTTTCATGTTCTGGTTGTGTAGCTTTTAAACATTGAAGAATACTACTAGCTAGCAATTTCTCTGCCCATGTGAAGAGAGGAAGAAGTCGAGATTTGGGTTGCAAATTAGGTAGCAAGAAGTGCTCTAGCTCTTACAGTACCGTTCAGGGTTTTTTTGTTCAATTATATATATATGTCGATTTTTTTCCAAAAAATAGAAAAATTAGTTGAATTTACAATATAAAAACAGTTAAGCTACAAAAGTGAGAACTACAAGGTTTAATTTCTCTGCATGAAACCCGCACCATGTCATTTTAAAAATTTCACATTTTGGCTCAATTTTGCAAGTAAAAACAACTCTGGACTCGGGTTATTTGATTGGTATTGATGTGATGTGACTGGCTGACTAGGATTCTTTTCAGCTGCTAACTTGGGTTCATTTATGATAGCTCTTCAATGAGTCGTCGTATATAGAAGAACACATTTATCATCCATGAAAGAAGCTTTCTCAAGTTCATAATTTCAAAAAACAAAGCATTGTACAATTTTTTTTCTGAGTTTGAAATGACAAATTTGCCCAGCCTCACAACGATGCCAAAGTGCAGAGTGGATGACAAAAATAATTGTTGGCCTTCTTTAGTGTCAAACTTCATATATACAAAACTCTAATCAATAAATGACCAGCAATGTAGGTCTCTGTAGAAGAGGAACTGCAATAAAATATTATTTCATGAGTGTGAATAACATGGACAGTTAAAAAATGTCAGATGCTGGACATCTTGCAAATTGTCTGTACCCAAATGACACTTCATTTAAGATGCCAATGTAAGAAACATTCCTAGTGTATTTGGAGGAATGCTTACAGACCCTAAGAACCTGTGAGGCATTTTGGAAATGAAGTGCTCTCACTTGTGAGCATTCTGTTTTCCAAAATGCACCATCTCTTTTAAAAAGTTTTCTCCCATGATACTTAGTGGGTACCTGCTGGATACTCATGGTGCAATATCATGAGAAATAATGAAAAAAATTCATCAAATTTTAAGTCATGTACCGCCCTTGGCTGTGGGATTACCCCAATTGGGCTTGCCTTAGCTTAATCTCACATGGGCCTTAGCTTCTCGTAATCTTTGTGGCCTCAGGCATTACCTTGCACAAAATTTGACATGTTTACACAAACCTCTTGTTTACAACATTAATTGATGAAAAGGACCGCGTACACAAAGTCGCTAATAACATTTAGCACACCATTCTAGTAAAGGCACAACATGAATTAATGATTGTGTATATATAACTTGTGATTTTTCAAAGTATGGTTTTCTAATGCCTTGTCCGCCCCCGCCCCCCATTAGGATAGAATGTCATAGAAAACAATTCACACTATAGGACCCATACACGAAAGTATGTGTTAATTCAAAGTCATCATGATTGTAAGAATCAATCATGGGGCAATTATTAGTACTATTGTGGTTCATATTAATTGGTTTCGAGGACCCCCAAAGTTCAATAGTTTTAATATTGTGATGCGCATCTTTGATCGACTTACAAGGCTTTGTGTGTGTGTGTGTAACCCTGAAAAACTTTATTGATAGACACACCATAGACTAGGAAAATGTACAAAGGGATAAAAAAATGTACACAGGCTTTGGATAGTCTCCATAGATATATTATATTCTCCTTGCATTTAATCAATAAGCTTGCAAGAGTAAAGCTTGGGGCAAGTCATATTGGACAAAGTGAGGGTCATACTATTTATATAGGAATAGAACTTGGGGCAATATGTAGCAAGAGGTGTCTCTATTGAAGTGGCATCTTGCTTCAATGAAATGGTCAAATTTATTGGTGAAATTTATTTGATGAATTTGTTTGTGTAACAATGTGAAGCAACAGGTGTCTTTAGTGAAGTTGCTTCAACTTTTTCAGAGTGGATGTGGACAGTGGAGTAGTTTATGAGTGCATATTTCTTTGCTTTGAGTTTTGTCTTGTTTAGTTGCTACTCCAAGCTAGTCTAACTTAGAGTACAATATGAAATACTTTTGAATGCTCATTTCTTGGTTTGAGCGGTTAGATTAACTTGGGTCATTGATAGTTTGTGTAAACTTCAACATTTAGATTGGCAATGGTTAGTTCTACTGTGAAGGTTTAAGGGTACCTATCCAAATATCTTTGTTGTCCCCTTGAATAGGTAGTTGCTCAATGATGAAAAATTTACCTCCTGGTTGGGCTCTTGCTTTTTAATGTTTCATTTCTTGCTTAATGTCGTAGTTCTTTTCATTGTTGTATTTTCTAATCCTTTTTAAATTTCAAGACTTATTATTATTATTATTGGGTATCTAATCTTCTAATACCTTTCAGTTAGAGTTGTAATTTTAATTGAATTGCTTCAGAAATTAAAAGTTGTGAAAAGTCATTTGGGTAGAAACTAGGTGTGCAATTTACATATATAACGAATGGTTGAGCTCAAATGATATACCTAATTTCTGTTTGAGTATTTTTTTTATTAAAGGTGAGTTCTTTTTTTAAGTTATTTATAGGAATGTCAAATAAATAGATAAATAAATAAATCTAGTGGACATGAAAAGGCATATGTTAATTTTTTTTCCAATATCCATGTATGTGGGTAGGAGAAAAGAATGAGGTGGCTAGGAAAAGAAAAAATAGGTTAAAGGCAATTGAGCACAAATCATTTTAAGAATTATATAGATTGTGGTGCTTACATTTTGTTTCAATTGAAAATGTTGATCTTGTAAATATAATGCACATAGTGATAAATAATACATTATCATGTAAGAGGCCTGTGCATTTGATAGAAGAAAGATATCCCACATTGTGTGGTTGTGTTGCCCATGAGTAAGATTTTTTTTTTGAAAATATTGGGAAGTTAGATTGATAAATTTCAAAAAATTCACAAAGTCAAAGATAATATAACACTATAAATTATCATAAAAATGCCTAATAATATTCACAGATTTTTCTAATAAAGGTGTTTAAAATTACATGACATCTTAGTACATGTAAGCATGGTAGAGACTTATGGAAGTGGATGTTACAGTAGAGCAAATGATAGTTATGAAGGAAGGTGGTTTGTTCATTACATTGAGATCTCTCAAACCATGGCACCTCTTGCCATGCTCTTGGTACCGATGGAAACCCCTGGATGAGTAAAGGGTGCATTGAGTTAGTTTCATAATTTTTGACCTGTGGTTGAGAAGTTATTGAATATTGAACTATACTGAAAATTCATTTAAATCAAAACAAAAATTTATAGAGAAATATGGTTAGCAGATTTTATGAATGTATGGATTTAAACGTGAGAGAAAAATTAGATGGGATGAATGGTCAATTATTAAACAAAGAAACAGAAATAATTAGATTATGTAAGACAAATGATTTTTCATATGTAGCTCAATACATTGTGGTGGCATTGCATTTGATCCTAAGTCAATGAGGGACATGGAAGTGATGGAGGGATTTCAAATAATTGGGAAGAATTGTCCCCTACCTATATAAAGAGCATGCCAACATTGAAAAACAATTGGCTATGTAATAGCTATTTGTAATAGTGACTTTTTTTGGGTGTGAAATTTCGCCAAAATGAATTTATTTTTTTGGGGATATCAGCTCTACAAAGGCTTTTTGGACTAAATTTAACTTGGGACGTTAGCCAATCATGCAACATCAGAAAATTGAAAAATAAATCACTAATTTGCAAATCATGTTATGTTTCTTCTTGCCAAAGAGATTCCAACATATGTTGGTGGAGCTGGTAAGGATCTCATGTTCTTAAATTGCAAAAATCTGCTGTGAAAAGCTTGTAAAATAAACAAGTTTGCCTTTCAAAAAGCCCTATGCATGCAAGAGGAATTGGAGCATGTTTGATTATAGTCATAGCAAATGATGAGATAGATTACCAACACAAATAAAATGACAACATATCTAGCTTTTGTATTTAGTAATTTAAAGGAGACACTTTAAATTGATATAGAGCACAAGGATCAACTTGAAGAATGGCCAATATTAAAATGATGATTATGGGAATGAAAATCACCACATGGCACAAACACATAATGTTTTGTTGTTGGCCCACCAAGGCAAGGATAATGTGTGTAGATTCATTATAGAGTATAGTAGCTTATGGGATTTTGGCCCTTAGGTAATAGGTTTATTTTTATATGAGGATTTTTGAAAGATGATATTTTGGCTTGTGTTGAAACTTGAGATTAATTATAGAGTTATAATATCTTGAAGGATTTTGGTTTCTTTTAGAGGTTTCTTAAAGATTATACTTTTGCATGGTGAAATATTTGAGTTTCCATAACTCTTCTTTTGCCTTAAGATACTTTTTAATGTAAATGGCAAGGCGACAATGTGACACACCCCTTGTTCTATCTTCTGTTGAAGATTTTACATTGGTAATAACTCTCACCCAATATTCTTTGTATGTTGTTTATATTCAAGGAGGTACCTACTATTGAGGTTTTTCTTTTTTTGCAGTGTTTTTCTATATGTTAGGAAAATGGTGTTCTCTATATATATGTATGTACACAAACTTGAACTCCTTAATAGAAGGAAAGCTGCAGTGTAGCTACACACAAGTAAGAAGTTGCACAGGGAATGAATACACCACCAGTGTTGGGCAGTTACCAGAAATGGAAACTAATAACTGGCAGTTCTCAAAGATCCATAACCAGAGGTTATTTTCCTGACCTGAGCACATTGCAAACCCAGGATCATCAGCCTTTTCAATTCGCATAATTTGATGACCCTTGAAAAAGGGATGTATGGAGGTTGTGGATGCTTCACTTCAAGGTCAATATGAAATTTGACTATCATAACTGAAAATTTACATGTGTATAACATGAGCAGATCAATGGACTTATCTTTTGGGGTTCAAACTTCAATCCAATGGATTTGGCCCATTGTAGTAAAGAGCCATTCACCCAAGACAAAATACAAAATGCAAACAAAAGGAAAATTATAGTAGTTCTTTATCAAGGAAAAAATGCTTTTAAAATTAGACTTGCCAATATCATAGAATTAGAGAAATTTAGAACACAACCCCAAAAAATGATATCCTTGTATTAACATGAATGGGCCACACTACTCCAATTGACAAATTAGTCTACCATCAAAGCATAATACATAAACAAGCACATCATCACTTGAGAATATTAGTAAGGAACTTTTAACTAACTTGATCCTTCATAGCAAATGGGATGTTACTATATTACTAATTCAAAACAAAAATTCACTTTGCAACTTGCCTGAACTATGCTATAAGAACATTTGTAGCCCTTGGCTTGGACTCTCTCCAATTTGTGATTGTTTTTGGAAAGGAAAGGTCTCTTTTATATAAAACTTTTGAGAATACATATGGACCACATTAAGTGTCCTCCCAATTAGTTTTTCAACTTTGTTTTCATGAATTTAAGAGTGCTAAAACACTTTTCGTCTTCCACTAATCCAAGCACTTGAACCACAACTAGTTTTAGTCAATTTCATGAACTCATTCAATCAATTTAACAAAAGTTCATTGGATGACAATTTCATCCACAACTTGGTTAGGGATTTTGATCAAATGGTCCATCCATTGTTGTTTTTGCATTGGTTTTTTTGGTCAACTTGAATGAAGAATTTAAAATATCCAACACATGTTCATCAATAAGCTCCATGACTAAGATGTTTGATCCAATTTGTCTCTTCACACAATATGTTTGCTTCAATGTAGCTAGATGGAGAAAGGACATCATCTTAGATGTGGCTTGCAACCACTACGCAATGCCAAGTGCATTCATAACCTCATTATTTAGAAATCATTTATGCAATTCCTTGATGAAACCATTTGCACATAGATGTTCAATCTCCTTAACCTAGTATGCAAAGTCTAGTATTCTCAAAGGTCCTTGTCCTTTGATTGTTGCACATACCCATGACCCACATAGGATCGACCATTGATATGAAAATGACAAGATTTCATTCTTAAAGTTCAAATTTATGATCTAATTCTAATATATTCTACTAGAAATGTTTTCAACAACATCATTGAAATTAAGGAAGAACTTTGGCTATGAGTATTATCAAACTTGATATACATATAATACAAATTTGCTTGAAAACTTTGGACAACAACAACATAATCATAAATGAAAACATCTATGGACTATCCAAATTTGATTAAATTGTGCACACATCCAATAAGGGTAACACACACATAGGAGGCCCCGAATATTATCAACATCACAAATAACATCACATTTTGATTAAGCTACTATTGTGGATGGAGCATCCATGGCCATCTTGACAAGAAGGTTTCTAAACTTTGATTGGATTTTTTTCAAAGGTTCCAAATGCTAATCCAACGAGTTTTCACATTTTGAAATATTTTAAACCCTTTTAGTTCCATGATAATAGCAATATTAGAGAATTCAAGGGCACACTTGTGAGATCTTGAAAAGTACCCATACAACTTGGTAAAGAGATCCTTCAACTTTGAAAGAATTGACAAACAAGACAATGCATGAACAATCAACTTTGTCTTATGCGCCACATAATGTACATTGATGAAAAATGGGACATGTTGAGCTCTCATTAGCATTATTGCACTTTTCTTCAAGCCTTGGAATACAATAACACCATCAATTCCCAAACAAATTAGTCTTCTTGCAATTTTAGCTTTAGTTGGTCCACCATTGTTGACTAGATTCCCCAAATCAACTATGGGAGATGGTTTGCATTTCTTGTCTAAAGTCAATATAATGAAAATTTGTTTCCATCCTTGCAAAACATAGCCATGAATAGATAGTGAACTTTGATTATCAATATTACTAACTTCATTAATGGAAATTGACATGAATTATGATTCCTTGAAAACATCTTTGCTTACTTGGAAAACATTTATCTTGTGCATGTTATTAGCCATTTGTTAGCCTATTGAATCACTTTAATGTTTGATTGGGTTTTGTGGGATTTTCAAAAACTTGTATACACTCTAGAATTTTTCATAGTTAGTCAATGGTCTACTTTGGTTCAAAAGAGGACCTTTTTTAACAAATTGCACAAGTTTTTTTCCTCTTTGTTTTTATGCCATGCATGACCTGATTTAGAATTATATTTCAAATAACAACAACATATAGCCTTTCATTCTGTTGATGTGTAATATTAATGACAAATGAAAGCATGCTAAATTATACAATTAAATGTCTTTGATTTAGAATGGAGTTAAAAATGAAATATTTTTTAACAAAAAATAAGAAAGTATATTCAAATTTTATTTGTATTTCATTTTGAAATCACAGTGTTTTCCATTGGGTTTATATTAAATTGAATACAAAATTTGAAAATTTTTGGAATAATAAAAGTAGGGAACAAATTCTTTTGAATTTGACTACTCAATATGGTGTTCAAAAGTATTTTTTCATTATAAAACTTAATGAAATATTTTTTTTGTGAATTTATAAGATAAAGATCATTGTATATTCAAAGGAAGGAAAATAAATAAATTTTACTTTCTCTTTAGTAGAATGTACTTGACACATACTTGAAACAAATGTTGCATTGCAAAATTTAGGCTTCAATAGCTATTTACATTTTGAAAAGTTTACTTAAAACCTACTTTTACAATGTAAGATTTTAAATTGAATTCATAATAATGAAGATTTTTTTTTTTATCATTTAAGTAAAAAGATTGAATGTATAATAATTTTGTGATGGGTTTTGGTCCTATTTCTTGTTAGTTTGACAAATAGACTGCCGAAGCAATTGAATTGTATATTTTTATCATGCTTTCACCCTAACAAAATAAATTTTACCCATAGCAAGCCCATGCCCTCCTACCCTAGCTTGCCTTTTCCTTGCATGCTTCCACAAAAAATCAATTTTTGGAACCAAAAGTTTTTTTCTACCCTTATCTTAATGCACACCTTATAATAGACTTGGTGAATCTTTTCAATTTTATCAACTATAAGTTCTACCCATGGTAGTTTGCATGCCATTTCATTTTGAAACTTTTTATGTAATTCATATGTAGCTTTGCATGTTTTAGGGTTTCATTTTGCATATTTCAACAACCTTGTTTGGATATGTAAATTGTGAAGCTTCATTAATGACTATTTTAGGTTGTGGATTTGAGGTAGGAATTGAGTTGTTATTCTAGAGGCAACATTGGATCTAAAACTTTTCCTTTACAAAAAACACTTGAATTTGAAGTTAACAAAGGAAAATCTAGTAAAATTTTTGTCATAAATTTTTTTCAAAAAAATTTCAAACATGTAAATTTTTCTCAAAATTATTTCAAAGATGCACATTTCTTTTAGAGACATCATTCGTGAAACATCACAAAATGAATTGAGTTAAACACCCACATTGAGAAATGAAGAATTGGAATTGCATTTAAATACCAATGTCACCATTTGCAACAACATTGTTGAACTTGAAAAACTAGATTCCATTCCCACCTTGTTTTAGCTAGCTCAAGCTTTGATTCTTGAACTTGTTGCTTTAACTTTTCAATGATGTCCAATGTCAATTGCCCATAGTAATATCCACCAAGATACACATTGAAGATTCACATTCAAGTTTCAACTACCATACTAATATAACATTTCTAAAATAGATGGCAAAATTTTCTAAATTATATTGGCAAATAGTGGAGAGAGTGGTAGAGAGGACGCCATTGATATCGATGAAAATTTGAAAAACATAGGGATGTCTTTTAGCTATCAAGACCTTTTGTGTCAAAGCAATTGGCTACATCTTCAAACCCTAATTCCTTTTATGGCTTAATTGGGTTTGTTTCTTGCATGAGATGACACCATGTGGCATCACTAGAGAACCACTTTGGCAAGACAAATTTTTTTTGTATTTAAAATTGGAAAATTCTTCATTTGAAATTGCCTTCTCCCATTGCCATGTTGTTGAAAGTAAAGCCAACATGAAAATTGGTGAAAATGTGCTAAGGAAAAAAAGACCAATGAATATCTCTTTTAGTTTGCCTTGAACTTGCTTTTAACTTTCTAAGAGCATGTCCATCACATATAGAAAAAAAATGCATGTATATTCATCTTTTGTTAAAATCAAAAATCAAATATTATAAAACACCCTTTGTGTCCACAAATATGTGGAAAATATTGTGACCACAAAAATTATTAGCAAAAAGAGTTGACAATGCTCTAAACACTTGTGACTTTAAATATGTTCTTGTCGGTAGGTTTCTAAGAGCATCTCTACCATATGGCTATCAAAAAATGTAAAATCCTCTTTGTGCCAATGAATAAATTATGGATAGGATGCTATAATTATGGAGAGGACCAACAAAAGAAATTGATTTGTTTTTATTAGCCAACGATGATGATTGGTTGAAGTGGTGAGATTTAAACAGTTTCACATTTTATATTTCATCTTTCATGTTTCTTGGTGGGGAAGGGGGAGTTGTAACATTATATTAACATAGTGTATAGTAGCCTTTTTAAACATCAAATTTTTGCCATGTAGACGAAATAACTCCAATCTTCGTCATGGTAAACACAAAATACCAAGCTATCTATTGCTTTCAAAATTTGAATTTCTTTTGAAAATTTGCCTTGCATGTTGTTAGATTTTCCCCTTTTCCTCCTCCCCCATTGCCAAACATATATGTTAATTTATACTAGATTGTCATTAATATGGAAGGATTCTCAAAACAAATTCATGTCATAACTAGGTTATGACAAGGTGTCAACTTGGTGTTTTGGGTTGTAATCAAATTTGGCTAAATCTTTTTAGGGATTGACACCACCTTAGCACTTTTTGAAACTCATTTATAAAAAACTAGTGTATAGGTCATTTTACCAATATAAGGTGGTTCTCAAATTTTGTTTGAATTGCTAGTTTGAATTCTTTAGACCTAAACTAGGAATTGGTTCGATTCTTGGAATTTTTTCCACATTTTGAATAATGAGCTAGGGTATCAAATTTGACAAGAAAACAGTTTAAGTGGTTCTCACTTAGTCAATTCTCATGTTTTGATAACAATCATGCATCAAAAGTAATCTTCAAGGGTAGGGGTCAAGTGGTGCGTCTCTTCCCAAAACGTGAATTTGAATCCAAGACATATACTAAGAAAGATGAATTACCAACCACTAAGCCATGGATTCCCATGTGTATCAAGTATGTGATTTCTTTATTTTTTACTTTTCACTTTATATTATCAAGATGGAAATATTATTGATAGTGTAAAGTTGAAACAAAAATATTCACACTTTTCTCACAAACTCATTTATGGTTTAGGGGTTGACATTTGACACCTTCCCTTGGGAAGGGTCATGAGTTCAAATCTGACTTCAGGGGTGGGGGACCCTAGGACCTTACTTGAGGAGAGCTAGACCCTAAACCTTACTAGAGAACCGGAACTGGGAGTCAAGAAATTTAACCTACTTTGGGTTCAGTACTTGGTCAACATTGGGGAGGCTGGTTCTTTGCCAGCAGCTTCTCTCTTCAAGAGATCTCACAAGTCGGTTGAGGTTTAGTTCTTGACGGATATTGGGGAGGATGTTCTTTCACACCCTGCAGGATGGATGATGTATGGACAGAAAACATTTTCAAGAAAATTGCATTTCTGTCCATTAGACAACTATGTTGTTTTGTTATGAGTCAACCATCCACATGTATCCATCTACTTAACTAGTAGCCACCAAGTGCCTTACCTACTTACCCACCTAGATTGTAACCACTTATATTTCCTACCTACTTTCCTATGGTACTTACCTACTTACACAAGTAGTTAACTAAGTAGTGTGAGGTAGAAGTAGAAGGTTTAAAGGATAGGCTCATCATCTGGAGCTAAGTCAAAATGGGTTTCCAATGGATGGTGCACTGGTGAGTGCTGAGCAACATAATCTTATACAGCCCACCATTGACTAGACTCCTTGGCCCAAAGTATATCTTCAAATGCCAGATATAAAACACATGGCTTTCATACACTTCTGGTGCATTCACACTTGAAGTTAAGTCAGTGTTAAATGAAAATCTAGGTGGCATCCTAGGTGGCACCCAATTTTAAATGGGCAATACCTAAATTTTACGTGTGTGTTAGCTTAAGATTACGTTTATGGTAAGAAAGTGTAAGTCCTAAATGACTAGCATGGTGTTAGGGGACTCAACACTAAAGTCCCTAACACCAAGTGTGAAGGCACCTTTAATCTAGTCCATGGGATTAATGGATTCAATTTAGAGAAAGAGAAAATACATGTATTTGCAATGTACAATATTTCTTTAAGTACATTTGTCTAATATTGTGTTGGAATAGGCCATTGTGTTAGGGCCAGTTCCTCCAATGAACCTGGAAGAGTGAAGCATGGGGGGGGGGGGGAGGCGTTACAGGAATAAGGACCCCAAGGCAGAGCCAAGGGTACACCTGTTCCAGTTAAGCCTGCCCCAGAGGGGGCTTTACATGGTGCCGTCACAGGTTCTTTATTTCCCCATGATACCCGCCAGATGCCCACTGGGTATCACAGGGAAAAAAAGTAATGGTGGGAGCAGAGGTGAGCACTATGCTTTGTTGTAAAGCCCAACACATTATTATGGCCAATAGGTGATCTTGTAGTATGTTGATAGAAATGGGCCGTCATGTGTGTTTGTTTCCAATGTCTACAAAATGTGGGTGCAGTTCACTAGTCCTTGTAAACTAGTGAATTTATTGTGTCCTCACTAGGTCACATTCACTGCTAACAATGAATTTACTCAAAATCCAGTAAAATCATTTGGCATTTGGCATATAAGGACATCTTTTGTTGTAGGGAACATTGTAATAGGGCAAGTAATATATCAAACTCAAATCTTCTCGATCTTCCAGTATCTTAAAGATCCTCAGCAATGTTGCTTAAAGATTCTTATGTGTACTTAGTATGAAGCTTCACCAAGATGTTGGTCCATGGCAATCTTTCAAAAGGAACCAGTTCAGCTCAGGCTTTTTATTCTTGGTATTTCTGCATCCCTGAACAAAATCCTAAATTGAAATATGGTTAGTCTAGATGGGTAGTCGGTATCAATCAGATTTGAGCAAGGGTACATACACATTTGTTGGTCCACACAACTGACTTCTGAGCCCCCCAAGACCCTACCTAACAAGATTTCTATCTGCATTACACCTCCCTAAGTAATGTGTTTACAGGCTCTGTCTGACATACATGAGGGGTTCCTGGTCACCCAACTTGTTCCACTTCAGTAAGCAAAATATATCTGGAAAATTCAACTAAGAGAGATCCTAAGTGCATTTGGAGGGTACCTTATATCTGTGAATCCCTCCTAGAAAAGCCAAGAGAGATTCAAGTACTCCTTCAGAGTGGGACAACTCTTACATACTTGTCATAGTGTATTTAGTTTATGCATGTGAAGTAGGTGGGTGTGGGTTTAGGGTTTAGGACGTGTAACTCACTCCCAAGCCTGGTGTTACAAGTAACCACCTTTTCACTCTCACACATGGTGAGATTCTTTTTGGAAAATTGTTTGTGCTGAGTAAGGCATTGGCCTTGGAGGCTCCACAAGTTTTCACCCTTGGGAACTTGGGCTCTACCATTATTCACAAAGGAGCTCAAACCTGTGAAGCCTGTTAGGGTGGTGCCTTACCTACATGTAGGTGTAAGATCCCTTTCACTCTGGATATATAAACTCACTTTCACACCTAAGGAGTAGGTGTAAGAAGCTTCCCCAAGCTCCACTTGTGATTGACCCTGGATTTACAAGGAGTTTTGCCTGCAGATTGTTTCCTCCACTTGGTTTCCAACTAACCAAACACCTCACGGCCTTTCTTCTGGTGCGAGAGTCACAAATGCAGCCCCTGGTTATCTCCACCAATCACCTTTCCTACAGGTTGTGTCATTACTGGTAATGCAAAAAAAATCTACGTTTCTCTTTGACCACATTTGGCTAAGTCAGCTTGTGGATGATCCTAAGTCCAGCTACTTCACAAACTTAAAACAAAGTGTACAAAAAGTAATGTGCAAGAGAAAAACTGTGCATATAATTTTATTTTTGAAAAAAGGCATGGATGACAATCCATCAACAATAAGTACAAGGCAAATAAAAGCACAAGAACACATGTCACAAAAGAACATACAATCAATACTCCATTGATACATTAATAAAATTAAAGATTCTAAACTAAAAAGGCATTGTCTATCACAAAGGTGCACTGACTGTAATGTGTAGAAAAAATGAGGAATGTTTCTCAAGTACAACAATATGCTGAAAAATTGCAATGGCCTCCCCAAATTGGAAGGCTATGGACACATAGTCAATAATAAGAAATAAACATTGTAAAAACTTACTTTTCTTTTTGCTGATGACGGGTTATAGTTACCTGAGCACAAAAAATCAACAATGAGTCAAAATGAGAATGAAGACAACCATAAATTTCAGTGACAAATAGAATGAAATCGTTTCTCAATACACACTTTATCTTTTCTCCTTAGGGACAAATGTCACTGTATGCAGTCTGGTGGATGATGCACACTATATCATATGCAGATGGGTCAAATCAACCATGACAAAGTCCTCTAAGATTCAAAAGTCATCTCTAATGATAACCTTGTCTACGAATAATTGTTACTCATTGCAATGTTTAGTGACTATAGTATATTTGTGCTTCGTATTAATTAGTTGGGGATCAAGTTTAAATTTTTTTAATTTAATAAATTACGGCTTTTGCAATGAGCCTCATTGATTGGCCCAATCACAAAAAAGTTCACAAACTTTGAAGACTCCCCGATATAAAAGCAGGCTTCATAAAGTTATAGATTTCCATAATCAAATAAATTAAGCTAAATTATGGACACTACTAGACTTGAATTATGGATCGGCCTGAACTATGTATTATTAGGCAATTTTAGGCAATTAATGCCTGCAACATTGATCGTTGCTTAGTTGGAAGATACCTTCCAATGACAAATGCATCAAAGAGGTCCAATTTTCGTCCATCTCCCATTTAAGAATCAAAAAATCAAACATAATTGATGTTGTGTTTGTTGAGAATTCAAGCTCAACTAGTTAGGTTTCATTAGTTACTGGAGTAGGAAAGTAACTAGGTTACTTTCACAAGGTTGAATTACTTTCGTTACTTATTTTAATTTGGTTATTTGTGGTTTGGTCTTTTAGTTAAATACCTTGGTGTTGATGGTTTGCCTCTCTTTTCTTCATTACACAAGTTTGTGTATTTCTCGTGACAAGAACCTTGGAGAGTTCTTGATGTTGTGTTTTGTGTTGTGAATATTATGTTGTAGTTTCCTTTCAATAAAGATTTATGTTTGCACTTGAGTAGATCTCCTATTTGTTAACATGGTATCAGAGCTTAGGTTGTTTGGTGAGAAAGTTGAAAGAGATCTAGAGCTAGAAAGTCTCTAGAACTAGAGCTTGAGAGTCTCTAGTAATATCATAGGAGTTTGTCAAGTGCAAAAGAGAAACGGGGAAAGGAAAGAATGTGAAGAGAAAGAAAAGAAAAGAAAAGAGGTGAGAGGAGATCAACATATCAAAGTTGTGGAAGTCAGATCTTTAAAGCTAGATCTAGAGCTATTGTGAAAAGATCTTGGAGTGAAACTTGGAGAGGTTGTAGAAGACTATAGGACGCTTCTATTCTCAAATTTTCAAAAGAAAATGATATGTTTTGTGAGAGTTATGAGCTTTTGAAAACTCTGTGCCAGATCTGATTTTTTGGTCATATCTCCTTTGTCTGAGCTTTTTTGGATCTGTAGCTTTGCGATCTTATAGATCATATAGGAATATATGTGTGAGACAAATTTCATGTCATTTGAATCTGTATTGAGAGAGATCCAAACATCTGAAGTTTCAGTCTTAGTTTTGAAGTCAGTTTCTTTTGAAAGTGATATCTCTTTGTAGTCATCATCAATAGAGCTGAAATTTTGAGCAGATATAGAAGACATATATCTTATGTATCTCCCAAAATCTCAAGGATTTTAGAGTTGCTGAAAGCGAGTTATAAGTCATTTTGTGTTCAGGTCCCAGTTTGAGGTGACTTCAAGGAAGTAACAAGATCTCTCATTTAATGAAGTTAAATGAGCTGAAATTTTGAGAGAAGGTAGTAGACATAGTGTTCTATGTTTCACCAAAATTTTAGATCTATCCAAGGTCTCATGTTTGTGGAGTAGCTTTGCAAAGTTGTTGTGACAGAAGTTTGTTTTGAGAAGACATCAAAGCAAAGTTTTGAAGTGGAGCAAATACAACTTGGGAGAACTTGAAGGAAGGAGTTTGAAGATTGGGAAGCGCAAATACATTATCAAGACCTTCGTACAAAAGTGTGGTATGTAATCATGTACTTAATACCATACGAAATATTATACGAGATACGTACCTATACGTAAAACCTATGTATAGTATAGAATTTCGTATAATACCCAAGACATACATACATATGCAAGGTCTATCTTGTTCAGCCCTAACCCTAACCCTAATCCTAGAAACCTAAGGAAGGAAAACCCTAACCCTAACCCTAGAAACCCAAGGAAGGAATTAAAATCATTTTGAAACCCCAAGAAGACATTGAGTGGTGCCTTGAGAGATGGCGGACGGTCTTTCTCAAATTGAAATTGAGAAACTAGACAAAAACAATTTCCAAGTGTGGAAATTTAGGATTATGAATTTCTTGATAGGGAAAGGTTACTGGGAATTCATAACTGGTGATGAGAAAGAACCTCCTCTCCCAGAAAACCCCACACAACAACAAATTCAAGCCAATGAATCTTGGCATGAAAAAATAAGGAAAGTCTTGTATTGGCTTTTTGTGAGTGTGTCCGATTCCATGATTATGCATATTCAAGATGCAAAATCACCCAAGCAAGCTTGGGATACATTGGTGAAGATGTACAGCACCAATACACAAGCCCGCAAAATGCAGCTCAAAAAAGAGTTACATAATCTACAGAAAAACAAGATGAACATCAATGACTATTCTACAAAGGTGAAAAACCTTGCAGATGCTCTTGCATCTATAAGAGCCCCTATAGATGATGAAGATTTAGTGGCTATGACCTTAAATGGACTTGGAAAAGACTATAGTCAGTTCCGTACCTCAATTGCAGTTCGAAAAACATTTCCCAACTTCCAAGACTTAATAACACTACTTATAAGTGAAGAGATGAGAATAGTTGGTACTTCATCCAATGG
>Ga0209208_10004032_pt1 | contig 20945 bp, 22 predicted proteins | sample S1TSphfallax_3_FD_187694 | JGI IMG/M metagenome (GOLD analysis project Ga0209208, IMG submission 187694) | Host-associated microbial communities from peat moss isolated from Minnesota, USA - S1T2_Fd - Sphagnum fallax MG (SPAdes) (version 2) | ecosystem: Host-associated > Plants > Peat moss >...
GATTTTTGTGCTGTTCAATGCTATTCCCGATCGGATGTGTGTCTCAAAACCAAAAGCAAGCTTCAACCTAGGTAGTTTCCGAGCCTGATGCAGAGCGTAGTCGGGCGCTAACGTCCCCTATCCTGGCGTGAGGCTGCTGGACAGGCTCGCGCGCCGCGTCTGTCCCTGCGCTGCGCCTGCGAAGAGGCCGCCCGATGAACGCTCCAACAGCAACGCTCAAGGCTGAAAGCGAAGCAAAAGCGAGCGCTGTTGCAAGCAAACCGACGCTCGGTCCCGATGAGTTGCAGAAGACGAACGCTTACTGGCGCGCCGCCAACTATCTCTCAGTGGGGCAAATCTACCTCTACGACAATCCGCTTTTGAAAGAGCCGCTGAAGTTGGCCCATATAAAGCCCTTGGTGGTTGGCCACTGGGGCACGGTGCCGGGGCAAAACTTCATCTACGTGCACCTGAACCGGGTCATCAAGAAGTACGACCTGAAGATGTTTTATATCGCCGGCCCTGGGCATGGCGGCGCCGCGCTCGTGGGCAACACATACCTGGAGGGGACGTGGAGCGAGATCTATCCCAACGTCGGCCAAGACGAAGCTGGCATGAAGAAGCTCTTCAAGCAGTTCTCCTTTCCCGGCGGCATTTCCAGCCACGTGGCGCCAACCACGCCGGGTTCGATCCACGAAGGCGGCGAGTTGGGCTACTCGCTTAGTCACGCTTTCGGCGCTGTTTTCGACAATCCCGATCTGATCGTCGCCTGCGTCATCGGCGACGGAGAAGCTGAAACCGGTCCGCTCGCGACAGCCTGGCAGTCCAACAAATTCCTGGACCCCGTCACCGACGGCGCTGTTTTACCGATCCTGCACCTCAACGGTTGGAAGATCAGCAATCCGACGGTTCTGGCGAGGATAGGCCGAGACGAGCTCGAGCACTTTCTCATTGGCTGTGGCTGGACGCCGTACTTCGTTGAGGGTGATGACCCGGACACCATGCACGAGCTGATGGCCTCCACCTTAGAATTGGCCATCGAAGACATTCGACGCTTCCAAGATCACGCGCGGAGCGGCGGATCGGAGGCTCGGCCGCCATGGCCAATGATCGTGTTGAAATCGCCGAAAGGCTGGACCGGCCCCAAGGTCGTCGATGGTTTAGCCATCGAGGGCACCTTCAGGGCCCACCAGGTTCCGATTATCGTCGACCCGGAACATCCGGAACACGTCGCGGAGCTTGAAAGCTGGATGAAGAGCTACAAGGCTGAGGAACTGTTCGATGACAACGGCCGCCTTATTGAGGCGCTGGCGGCGCTGGCGCCGACCGGCGACCGTCGCATGGGGGCCAATCCCCACGCCAATGGCGGCATCCTGCTCCACGATCTCAAGATGCCCGATTTCCATGCCCACGCCCTGCACGTGCCCTCCCCCGGCGCGATCAAGGGCCAGGACACACTCGTGCTGGGGCAGTTCCTGCGCGACGTGACGACGTTGAACCAGGACCGTCGAAACTTTCGTATCTTCGGGCCAGACGAGACGCTTTCCAACCTGCTGGGCGCGGTGTTCGAAACCACCAACCGTCAGTGGGACGCCCGGACTGAGCAGAACGACGAATTCCTGGCGGCCTCAGGCGGCGTGCTGGATTCCATGTTGAGCGAGCACCAATGCGAGGGCTGGCTTGAGGGTTACCTGCTGACCGGCCGACATGGTCTGTTCAACAGCTATGAGGCGTTCATCCGCATCGTCGACTCGATGTTCAGCCAACATGCCAAATGGCTGAAGGTGACGAAGGAGCTCCCGTGGCGGCGTGAGATCTCGTCGCTGAACTACCTCCTCGCCTCCCATGTCTGGCAGCAGGATCACAACGGCTTCACCCACCAGGACCCAGGCTTCCTCGACCACGTGATCAACAAGAAGGCCGATATCGTCAGGGTCTATCTGCCGCCTGACGCGAACTGCCTATTGTCGGTGTTCGATCACTGCCTGCGCAGCCGCGACTACGTCAACGTGGTGGTGGCCGGCAAGCACGCGCTGCCCCAATGGCTGACTATGGACGCCGCGGTCATCCACTGCACCGAAGGCATCGGTATCTGGCAGTGGGCCAGCAACGATCAAGACGGCGAGCCGGACGTGGTTATGGCCTGTTGCGGCGACACCCCGACGCTCGAGATCCTGGCTGCGGTTTCGATTCTTCGCAAACACCTCCCCGACCTCAAGATTCGGGTGATCAACGTGGTCGACCTCATGAAGCTTCAATCCGCCAGTGAGCATCCGCACGGTCTGAGCGAAGAGGATTATGATTCATTATTCACCAAGGACAAACACATCGTCTTTGGCTTTCACGGTTATCCCTCGCTGGTGCACCGACTGACCTATCGCAGAACCAACCGCAATATTCATGTCCGTGGCTACAAGGAAGAGGGCACCATCACGACCGCGTTCGACATGCGGGTGCAGAACGACCTCGACCGCTTCCATCTCGTTCAGGACGCCGTGGACCGCCTTCCACATCTGGGCAGCAAAGGCGCCTACCTGAAGCAACTGATGCAGGACAAGCTCATCGAGCATAAGCACTACATCAACGCGCACGGACAGGACTTGCCGGAAATCTGCAGCTGGATGTGGGGCGATAGTCCGTGATCGCCCCATCGCTTCAGGACATTGCAGCGTCCTTAGTCGCTGGCGACAAAGGCCTGCTGGCGATGGACGAAAGCACGTCCACCTGCAACAGGCGCTTCGCCCGGCTCGGCATCCCTGAGACGGAAGCGGCGCGGCGATCCTAGCGCGAACTCCTCGTCACCACGCCCAGGCTTGGCGAGAGCATCAGCGGAGCCATCCTCTACGACGAGACGATCCGCCAGAAGACCGAGGACGGCAGGCCATTTGTCGACGTCCTCCGCGACGCCGGTGTTATACCTGGGATCAAGGTCGATATCGGGGCGAAGGACCTGGCGGGCCAACCCGGAGAAAAGATCACCGAGGGATTGGATGGTCTGCGGAAGCGCCTGCAGGATTATTTCCAGATGGGCGCCCGGTTCGCCAAATGGCGCGCGGTGATTACCTTGGGTGACGCCATTCCCAGCGCGGGATGTATCGCCGCTAACGCAGAAGCTCTGGCCCGGTATGCCGCCCTGTCTCAGGAGGCCGGGCTTGTGCCGATCGTCGAACCTGAGGTGCTCATGACGGGCGACCATCCACTGCAGACCTGCCGCAGCGCGACAGAAGACGTCCTTCGCAGCGTCTTCCAACACCTCGAGCTTCAGGGCGTCTCTCTCGAGAGCATGATCCTGAAACCCAACATGATCCTGCCGGGTTTGACCTGCACAGAGCCGGTGACGGTGGAGGAGGCCGCCCGCGCTACCGTTGAGTCGCTGCGGCGCGTGGTCCCCGCCGCCGTTCCTGGCATCGCCTTTTTGTCCGGCGGCCAACCCGCCGAACTGGCGTCCGCCCGGCTAAACGCCATGCTTCTAAAATTCAGCTCGACGGGATCCAGACCGCCGTGGCCGCTGCTGTTTTCATTCGGCCGAGCCCTTCAGCGTCCGGCCTTGGAACTTTGGCGGGGTGACGCAAGAAACCGTTCCTCAGCCCAAAAGGCGCTGGCGCACCGCGCACGGTGCAACAGCGCCGCGCGCCGGGGCGAGTATAGCGCCGCAATGGAAACGCCATGAGCGCGACGACCGACCCAGCCCTGGTCGACAGCCGTTCGCCAAATGCGACTAAGGCTGACATTGGCCAGGTTGAGAAGCAGTCCAGCCGCTCCTGCGTTGAAGATGATCCTGGAGGCCACGAGGTCTCGCTAAGACTTTATTTCATTCGGCATGGAGAGACCGAATGGTCGCTCTCAGGCCGGCACACAGGCCGTACCGACATCCCTTTGACGGCCCATGGGGAGGATGGCGCACGCGCGCTCGCCCCATGGCTTGGCGCCATCGACTTCACCCGTGTCCTGACCAGCCCGCTCCAGCGAGCGGGGCAAACCTGCGCGTTGGCTGGCCTAGGTGGGGCGGCTGACATCGAGCCAGACCTGTCGGAGTGGGACTACGGCGATTACGAGGGGCAGCGTTCGCTCGACATTCAAAAGAGCCGCGCCAATTGGAATCTGTTTCGTGATGGATGTCCCCACGGTGAAACATCCGCTCAGATTTCTGATCGCGCCGATCGCCTCATCGCCAAGCTTCGGAACACACAGGGCAATGTCGCGCTATTTTCCCACGGCCAGTTCGGCAGCGTCCTGGCGGCCAGATGGATCGAACTTCCGGTCATTGATGGACAACACTTCGCGCTAAACCCCGCCTCGCTGAGCATTCTTGCGCACAACGCCCATCACACCGAAGTCCGTGTGATCGAGCTTTGGAACGCTGGCGTGAGACGGCCGTAAACCAGCCAGTGTGCGGGAAGCTTAAAGTAGCGTCGGATATAGTTATGGCCGCACGTGGAGGTGCCTCGTCTCAGACAATCGCGTTGAGCTTCAGGGTTTCGATGACCGCCCTAACGATGACGATCTCTTCCTCTGTGTGGATAACCCGCACCATGACGCGACTGTTTGCCGAAGAAATCACCCCGTTAGACCCGGCGTTGCGGTCGGCGTCCATTTCAATGCCGAGGAAGTCGAGCCCCTCACAGATCAGCGCTCGGACCGTGGGCGCGTTCTCGCCGATCCCGCCGGCGAAAACCAGCGTGTCCAGTCCGCCCAGCGCCGCCGCGAAGGAGCCGATCCATTTCTTGGCCTGATAACAGAACAGCGCGACCGCTTCAGCCGCTCTCACGTTCTTGGTTTCGAGGTTGATGAGGTCGCGCATGTCGGAGCTGGTCTCCGATACGCCGAGCAGCCCCGATTCCTGTGTCACCATTTTCTCAAATTTTGCCGCGCTCATTTGCTCGGTGCGCGCTAGGTAGGAGACTAGACCCGGGTCCAAGTCGCCCGACCGCGTGCCCATCACCAGCCCCGCGGTCGGTGTGAAGCTCATGCTCGTGTCGATGCTTTTGCCGTCGCGCACCGCAGCCAGGCTCGCGCCGGCGCCAAGATGGGCGAGAATCACGCGACCTTTCGTGGCGGCCGGGTCGCCGAGGCGCGCCAGGTCCGCCATGAGAAATTCGTAGGACAAGCCGTGAAAGCCGTAACGGCGAACGCCGGCCGCCTCATAGCGCCGTGGGATTGGCAGGATCGTGGCGACCCTTGGCATTGAGTGGTGGAACGCAGTGTCGAAACACGCCACCTGAGGTAAGCCGGGGTGACGCTTGCCGAACGCCTCCAGCAACTCGATCTCGAGCGGCAAATGCTCCGGATCGAAGGGGCTGAGCTGGCGCAACGCCTCAACCATCTCTGCCGTGACTTTCTGCGGCTGGCTATACTTCGGGCCGCCATGCACCACCCGATGCCCGACCCCGGCCAATGCCTCACGGCCGCTATGGTCTTCGATCCAATCCATCAGGGCGCCCACCGCCGCTGCGTGGTCCGCAGCCTGCACCCGCCCCGAGAAGTTGTCTTTGGCATTCGGGCCCTTCACGGCCAGATTGGCCTGCGCGGTTCCAATCCGCTCAAGCTCGCCCCCGAGAATCCGTCGCGGCGTGTCATTGGCGTTCGTTTCGAACAGGGCGAACTTGATGCTCGACGAGCCGCCATTGATCGTTAGTACCCGCGCCTCCGTTTTCATGGCTACGCCCAACTCCGTCTGGGAACCCAATTAAAATCCGAGCCACTTGCTGGCCGACCCAAACGCACCGTCAAGGTACGGGCACCGGGTGCTCCAGCGCTTGCACCTTGGCTAAGCGGCGTCGATGCCGCGGAGCGCCGCTGAAGCGGGCGGCGAGAAAGGTCTCAATGAGCTCCAGAGCGAGCGCCGATCCGATCACCTTCCCGCCGAGACAAAAGACATTCATGTCGTCGTCTTCGACGCCCTGACGGGCAGAAAACACGTCATGGATCAGTCCGGCGCGCACCCCAGGGATCTTATTCGCGGCGATGGAGGCGCCAACGCCGCTGCCGCACAGCGCCACCCCGCGCTCGACCTCACCCGCCGCGACAGCCCGCGCCAAGGGGACGACGAAATCCGGGTAGTCATCTCCCGGGTTCAGCCGATCTGCGCCGAAGTCTTTAACATCGTAGCCGTTGCGGCGCAGAGCCGCGCCGAGCTCTACCTTTAATGAAAACCCTCCATGGTCGGCGGCGATTCCGATGCGCATTACGGATTGCCCCCGAACGGTCGAGGCACGCTTTGCTGCAAGGTCAACTCGGAATTGCTCCTTGCGATTTCTGCTAAGCGGTCGGGCGATTGAGATCCGCCTGCAACTGTCAGCGGTCCGAAACGATCCCCGCCCGCGTAAATGAATTTCATGTCCCTCGCGGTCATGCCTTCGCCGGGACGGCGCGGAAGATGGCCTCGAGGTCGGTAGCCTTGAGGCTTGCTCCGCCGACCAACGCACCGCCAACCTCTGGGAGCATCAGGATGTCGCGGGCGTTGGACGGTTTGACCGACCCGCCATAGAGGATGCGCACCTTGCCGCCTTGCCCGCCCAAGCGAGCGACGAGGCATCCGCGAATGTGGGCGTGCATTTCGGTGATCTCATCCGAGGTCGGCATGTGGCCGGTGCCGATCGCCCAGAGGGGTTCATAGCCGATCACGACGGACGAAGAAGTGGCGTCCTCCGGCACGCTCCTTTCGATTTGTTCGCCACAAACGGAAAGCGCCTTGCCGTCCCCTCTCTGCGACGTCGTCTCTCCAATGCAGATGATCGCCAGAAGTTTGGCGCGGTGCGCGGCCTTAGCTTTGGCAAACACGATGGCGTCGGTTTCGCCATGGTTCTGACGGCGTTCCGAATGTCCAACGATCACCGCGCAAGCGCCGGCGTCTTTCAGCATCTCAGCGCTGATGTCCCCGGTGAACGGACCGCTGATCTCTGCGTGGCAGTCCTCCCCACCAATGCCGATCCGTCCTGCAGCGATCTTTGTCGCGCGCTCGATCAAGGTCGCAGGCAAGCAGATCATCATGTCCGCAAGAGGCGCAGAGGCGGCGACCGCGCTGCAAACCGCCTCGATTTGAGGAAGGTCAGTGGAACGCCCGTTCATCTTCCAGTTACCAGCGATGAGAGACCACATCTGTTCCCCGTTTCGCGAAAGGCCTGGCTCAGACTTGGAAGGCGCGCGGATCGCCGGAGCGGCAGACAGCGAGACCCTATGTTTAGTCTGGGTGTTCGGGGAGCTTCGGAATCTACCCAGCCACGCCCTTTGCGCCGGCGCTAGGCGTTCGCGACCGATCAGATTCTGCACAACCTGACATGGGAAAGCGCGGCGTCTCGGCTATGGCTGTCGCTATCCATCGGCATAAGGCGCCAGGCACCGCCCCCCTTAGGTCATTGCCGCCAAGAGACGATCGAGCTGCACCGTGGCGAAGCTCGTAGCGTTGTCCGCGATCGCGTAGGGCAAGAGTAATGTGCGCCCGTGCAGCAAAGCGCCGCAGCTATAAACCACATTGGGAACATAGCCGTACCGCTCAGCCTCGCTCGGCCGGATGAGCGGGGCGGTGACCCGTGACAAGACCTTGGAAGGATCGTCGCGGTTCAAAAGACACGCGCCAATGCAGTAGTTTCGCACCGCCCCGACCCCATGGGTGATGACCAGCCAGCCTTCGTCGATTTCCATCGGCGATCCGCAATTGCCCATCTGCACGAACTCCCAGGGCCAGCGGGGGGTCAGGATTTTTGCACCGCCCTCCCAGTCGTAAAGATCGGTAGAGGTCAAGAGCCAGATGTTCTCGTGATCCTGCCGGCCGAGCATGGTGTAGCGGCCATCGATCTTGCGCGGGAAGAGCGCCATGTCTTTATTTCGCGTCGAAGCGCCATGCAGGGCACTCAAGTCAATCGTCTTGAAATCAGTCGTGCGCAACAGCTCCTCGCGGATAGCACTGCCGCTGAATGCCGTGTAGGTTCCGAGGAAGGTAACGTTGCCGTCGTCGTCGACGAACCTGACCAGCCGAAGATCTTCAATCCCGTGTCGCTGGTGATCAGTGATGGGAAAGATGACGGTTTCGGATAGGTCCCGGCTTTCGTCGCAGAACAGGCGCACGCCGGGATCATCCGGCGCCCCGCCAGGAATCATTTTAATCCGGGGAGACACTGCCTGGGCGCTAGGTGCATCGACCTGGACGGAACCATCCGCGAGGCAAAGACCGGTCCTGAAAGTGATAGAAGAGACGTGGCCTTCACCGACGCCGCGAAGTGATAGGACGAAGCGTAGGCCGCCAGATGGGACGCCCGCCTGATCTGGAGCAGGCACGATGCTTGGATTGAAGAGGGCGGCGGCTTCGAACGCATACTCCTCACTAAAATAGGCGCCGATCAGATGCGCTTGATCGGAACTAACGGAAGCCGCGGCGATCGAGAGTCCATTGATGTCGTGGTATCGGCGCAACAGCACGCTATCGACGTCCCGATGATGCTGACTGAGACTATCCCTGATGCCATGCAGTTCGTCGGTCGTATCCGCCTCACTGAGCGCTAGGACCCGACTGGCGATCCTCTGAGCGCGCGTGCAAGCTGCATTGGCGAATTCGGGTTCGTCTTCCGCGGGCATGAAGGGTCGTATTACCACACGGGCCGGATCTGGCTTCAGCAAGACCGGCAGGTGCGACACGAGGGCATCGGGCGATGAGACGGTCGCACCACTGGAAATAAGTCCGCTTGCGAGCGCCGTCATAAGCAAATCTTCCACGTCGGTTCTCGACGATCTTTGCTCCGCTAAAAACGTTTAGGTAGCCTCGGAAGCTACTCAGGGCGCGGCGTCGATCCCTGCATTCCGGGCCAAGGTCAGGGCAAGCACCTCGCCCGTAGTAACCGCCCGCTCGTCGCAAACGCTTGGAAACTTGCCAATCGCGCGATGACCATCGTCATCGACAACGGAGCACTTGGGACGAAGGCCGCCAAGGGATGTGCCGCGCCCGCGCAGATAGGCGAGGTCCGCACCCGTCTCGGTGTTCGTCTCGACTGCCCGCGTCGCGGCGAGCAGCTGACCGAGTTCGATGAGCGTCGGCGTGGTGCGCCTCCCCTCCTCCACCTTCCGCTGGTCGCGCCCCTCCTCGTCCTAAAGTCGTAGCGCGCCGACGCGGATCACATCGTCGACCGTCGGGAGATGGTCCATCGCGTTCAGCGGCCCTGTCTCGACGGAGCCGCCCCGCTTGCCGCGCGTTCTGACGACGCTTGGCGTGGTCGCGCTGAATGGCGCGGCGGCCCCATCCATCGGGGTCGATGTCGGCGATCGCACTGTGGAAGACCGATCCATCGCCTGTCTTGCGATGAAATTGCGAGCCTCCCACGAGCGGCAGGCCGGGCTTGATCGAGAACCGATCGGGCGCCGCCAGCCAGCCAGCATCATATTCAAACGTCGCACTCTCCCGCGCGCCCTGCTGATCATAGCGCAGCGCAGCCAGCGCTGTGGCCTCGGCGCCGATGTGTATGGCGATTGAGCGCCTCATAGCCGGTTCGGGACCTTGCGCACCCTCACCCGTTTGGGCATCCGCTCGGCGTCAAGCAACAGGCCCTGTTCATCGCGCTTGACGTCGATGATTTCCCCCAAGGCGCCGTCGAATCCCAGCACGAAAAAAGCCATGGCGTAGGCGCCCATGGCGACCGTCGGGTCGCCCTTCTCGATTTTGAGCTAGGTGCTCTTCGCAACCCCCAACCGCTCCGCCATCATCATCGTCGTCAGGCTACGTTTCTTGCGCGCAAGCGCAATGTCAGCGCCTGGCTTGCCTAGCGCTCTCTTGGCCTTTGGCGGCAGTGTGTCGATCACGGTTGAGCGCCAAATTTCGGCGACCTGCCGATGGTTTCATGCCGGAGAAATCAGCCGCACCTTCGGAAAGTAGCCTGCGTACCGGCGAGCGTCCCGCGTTAACACAGTCAGGCCCGAGACAGCCGCGTGTGCGCCGATGTAGAAATCCGGAAGTGGTGCAGTCCGAACGCCGCCGCGTCGGCGATATTCCACGAACGCCCGGCCCGCGACAAATCCGGCCTCATAAGGCAGCGCCAGTCTTCGGAACGCGTCGGCGCCGAGGCAAGTGTCTAGATCGCCGATCGTCGCAAAACCGAAGGCGATCTCGGCATAGATAATGGGATTTATCGCGACCTCGTCACGGTCCGCGGCTTCGCTTAGCGCAGCTTCTGACCATCCCCGCCAAGTTGGATCCTTGGTCAGGACGTCGATGATAACGTTGGAGTCGACGAGGATCATGGTCCGCCGAGTCAGACTTCGTCCGCCGAGGGACCTCTCATCAGGGCGACGATCTGATCCGTTGTCATCGTGAAGGAGCCGCGTCCACGCAGGCCTTCAATCAACTTTTGCCCCCTCGTTTGGCGAGCGCTGCCCGCCTTGGACTTAATCAGTCGGACAACACCTGCGACGATTTCGAATTCGACATCGGTTCCTGGCATGAGGCCCGCGCGTTCTCGGACCTCCTGCGGGATAGTGACCTGCCCCTTAGTCGTGATCCTCATGACGAACGCCTTTCTTACTACTCTAAGTAAGAATATCGCTATCGCAAGGCCAACTCAATATCAACGTCTGGTCGTTTAGGTCCGTGACGCCCCGCATCCGATCACCGGGAGGCACATCGGCGACCGCGGCCAGCGGCTTGCCATCGACCAACTGCTCGAGCGGGATAGCGCTCTTGCGGGCGCCGCGAACCGAGAGTGGCGTGGATGTAGCTTACGCAAATCAGTCCGTTGCGGAACGGCGCGACCCTTTTGGCCCGCCTATGGAATTTACAGGTCGACATACACCCCTCACTCCCACTCGATGGTCAATGGGTTTGAGTTCGCGTTGTAATTATTGGGCTTTCGGCAGGTGCTCCAAGTCCATACCAACTGCAATACCACCAGGGTAAGGGCGCTAGATTCGCGGATTCTATATTGCGACTTTCCCGCCATAAAATGTACGCCATCATAAACGAGCGTCGCGAGAATGCGGACCAAACGACTCCTACTGTGCGAGGAGGCACCTCGCCCGGCCTCTCCCTGGACTACGACCGATACGCGTTCGCCATAGCACGAAGAAAGGGAAGATTCTTGAGGAATTCCGGCCGCCAGGAATTGGCTTGGCGGTTGGGCTGTTGAGACCGTCAACCTCGATATCGAGACTGGGCACGACGATGCCGAACAGCATCGCCACGACGGCGACCAGGTTGACAGCCTGCCCGCCAAGAAGCGTTATCGCAAATTGGGCTGTGCGGCTTCCGTCAGGCGGCCTGCATTGGAGCGAGATATTGATCGTCGGTCACGGGCTCCATCCATTCGACCGATTTGCCATCTAGTGACTCGGCGATGGCAATGTGGGCCATTGCCATCGTTGCCGTAGCGCCGTGCCAGTGACGCCGTTTACAGGGGCACCAGATGACGTCGCCAGCCCGGATTTCCGCCTTGGGGCCGCCCTCGCACTGAGTCCAGCCGACGCCGGAGGTGACAATCAGCGTCTGACCGAGAGGATGGGTATGCCAGTGGGTGCGCGCGCCCGGCTCGAATGTGACGAGCGCGCCGCCGGCGCGGCCCGGGGCTTCCGCCTGGAAAGTACTGTCGATCCGGACATTAGCCGTGAAGGTCTCGGCCGGACCCGTGCGCGACGCGATCGATCCGTTGCGTTGGATTTTCACATTTGCCCCTTCGGAGCCAGTTCGCCGTAGAAGAAGCTCGCGGTCACCCCGCCGTCCATCAGGAAATCGCTGCCGGTTATGAAGGCTCCCTCGGCGCCCATCAGCAGCGCCCCGACCGCTGCCACCTCGTCGGGCGTGCCGGCCCGACCGACCGGAGACAGGTCGATCATCCGTCGATAGCCTTCACCGCGTGGGCCGCTGAGCTCGTCATTCGCCAAGGGAGTCATAATGATACCGGGGCTGATCGTATTCACGCGCGCGCCGCGCTTGCCCCAACGGACCGCTTCAGCCTTAACCCTCAAGGAATTGCCCCGCTTAGAAAGCTGATACGCATTCAGCGGGTCAGTGACCTTGTCCGGCTGCAGCATAGGGAGCGCCAGCAGCTCGTCGGCCGGCGTGGTCGCCAGCAACTTATCCTCTTCGGCCGTAAGAGCCGGAAGGCGGTGACCCGACTGCGAGGCGATCACCACGGCGGAGCCGCCCTTGGCGATCACGTTTCCGAACGTCTCGAGTATGACGGCCGTGCCGTAAAGGTCGACGTGCAGGATAGTCGCCGGCGGAGCTTGGGACGGAGAAACGCCAGCAGCATGGATTACACCCGTCACTTCGCCAATAGCCGCGGCCTTAGCGACGAGGGCCTCGATCGAGCCGCGCTTGGAAATATCGACTATCGCGGTGCTTACGGTGAATCCGGCGTCGGCAAGCACCTTCGCCGCAGCGTCTGCGGTCTCCTGCCGGAGGTCCGCGAGTAGTAGGTGCTTGCCGGCACTCACCCGGCGGGCGATTGCGATGCCGATCGAACCGGCCCCTATGAGAACAACAACTTGGCTCATGGTCGCACCATCACTTTCAGCGCTTCGCGCTTGTTCATCGCCAGATAGCCGTCGGGTACGCCGTCGAGTCCCACGGTCCGGTCGAACACCCGGCCGGGCTGGATCTTGCCTTCAAGAATGTCGGGCAGCAGTTCGTCGATGTAGGCCCGCACCGGAGCTGGACCGCCGGCGATCGTAATGTTCTGGTAGAAGCCGCGCATGCCGCCCGCGACGCTGCCGTAATGGGGCACGCCGACGCGACCAATCGCGCCGCCTGGGCGGGCGATGCCGATCGCGGTCTCCATCGCCCCTTCAGCGCCGACGCATTCCAGCACGGAGGCCGCTCCCTGGCCGCCGGTCAGGGCTATGACACGGGCGATGGCTTCCTCACCCCGCTCGCTGACGACGTCCGTTGCGCCGAACGCCTTGGCGAGCGCGATACGAGCGTCATGTCGTCCAAGGATGATGATCTGCTCCGCGCCAAGGCGCTTAGCGGCGATGACGCCGCACAGGCCCACGGCGCCGTCGCCGATCACCGCCGTCACCTTGCCGGGTCCGGCCTTGGCCATCAGGGCAGCATGGTGACCCGTCCCCATCACATCGGAGAGGGTGAGGAGCGAGGCCATCAGCGCGTCGTCGTCCGTCGCATTGATGGGATAGAGGGTGCCGTCGGCTTGGGGGATGCGCAGGGCTTCGGCCTGGGCGCCGCCGGGGTCCGGCTGGCCGAAGAAACCTCCATGTTTGCAGGAAGTCTGCAGGCCCTCGTCGCAGAACATGCAGGAGCCGTCCGAATAGGCGAAGGGCATGATGACTAGGTCGCCGACCTTGATCCGCTGGACATCGGAACCGATTGCCTCGACCCGGCCGATCGCCTCGTGGCCCATGGGCTGGCTTGGCCCCTCCGCCGGCTTATCGTTGTAGGGCCACAGGTCGCTTCCGCAGATGCAGGCTCGGACGACCCGGATCAGGGCGTCAGTCGAGTGCAGAATTGCGGCATCGGGGACGTTCTCGATCCGAACGTCGCCGGCTTTGTGCATGATGGTTGCGCGCATGGCGAGCCTTTCAATAGGGACGGAACTAGCGGCCGACGATGGCCATCAGGTTGGCGGGGTAGCGTTCCCCCTCGACCTCGATGTGCGACAGCGCCTCGGCGATCTGGGCGAGGTCGGCCACGCTCATCTGCAGGTCTGCCGAGGCGATGTTTTCCTCGAAACGGGGCAGCTTGGTGGTGCCAGGGATCGGTACGATCCAGGGGTGCTGCGCGAGGATCCAGGCCAGCGCGACCTGTGCGGGCGTGGCGCCCTTCTCGTTGCCGATGGTCTGGAGCAGGTCAATTAGCGCCTGGTTCTTTGCCATCGCCTCCGGCGTGAACCGCGGCAGGCGGGCGCGGAAATCGCTCTCGGTGAGCTTGCTGTCCTTGCTCATGGCTCCGGTCAAGAAGCCCTTGCCGAGAGGGCTGTAGGCGACCAGGCCGATCCCCAGTTCTTTGCAGGCATCAAAGATGCCATTGGTTTCCGGTCCGCGGGTCCACAGCGAGTATTCGTTCTGCAGGGCGGTGACTGGCTGCACGGCGTGGGCCTTACGGGTGGTCTGAGCACTTGGCTCCGAAAGGCCGAAATGCTTCACCTTGCCGGCCTGGATCAGCTCCTTCACGGCGCCGGCCACGTCCTCGATCGGCACATTGGGATCGACGCGGTGCTGGTACAGAAGATCAATGTGATCGGTCCGCAGGCGCTTCAGCGACGCGTCGCAAACCTCGCGAATATGCTCGGGACGGCTGTTCAGGGAGCCTAGGCCCTTGTCCGCATCGAAGCCGAACTTCGTGGCGATGACCACTTGGTCGCGCACTGGAGCCAGAGCCTCCCCGACGATCTCCTCGTTTGTGTAGGGGCCGTAGATCTCGGCGGTGTCGAAGAAGGTCTCGCCGCGGTCGACGCATTGGCGGACCAGCGCCACGGCCTCGGCCTTGTCGAGGCCGTGACCGTAGCTGAAATTCAGGCCCATGCAGCCGAAGCCGATGGCGGAGACGTGAAGGCCGCTGGTTCCGAGTTCTCGGGTTTTCATTGGGATCTCCTGAGGCGCAACGTGCGCGCTGGGTTGGGGATGGCGGGCCGCCGCTAGGGCGCCAGGACCTGATAGCGAAGGTGAATGACGCCGTGGTCCATCGGCTCGGCCGCAACCATCGTCAGTTGGGCCTTGCCGGCGAGACCGGCCGCGCCGGCGTCGAAGGCTCCGGTCACGCCGTCGCCGCCGTCGATCGCCGGCGCCACGAGCAGGCTGATCTCGTCGACCAAGCCGGCCGCCAGCAGGGAGCCGTTGACGTGGCCGCCACCTTCCAGCAGCAGCCGCTCGATCCCGAGTTCATGTTTCAGCGTCGCGAGCAGCGGGGCGATGTCCATCGCGGCGTCCTCAGCCACGATGTAGGAGACGCCGTCGATCACGAGTTCGGCCAGGTGCGCGTCGGTCACGTCCTGGCCCAGCAGCACCACGACTGGGTCGCCGCCGATGTCGGGCTTGTCGAAATGCAACTTGCCGTCGCGATCGATCGCCACCGCGTAGCTGTCAGCGCCGCGGTGGGCGAAATAGTGCGGCCGGTCGATCTGGCCGGCGCTGGCCGGGGGATGGGGCGCAGCCTTGCTCATCTCCGCCATGGTGACGCGACCGACCAGCCAGGCGTCGCCCTTCAGGGTCTCGTGGACCTGCTCATAGAGCTTGGACCAGTCGCTGCGCTCGCCGTCGGGGCTCTTCGTCCAGCGGCTCGGATGGATGCGGCCGTCGAGCGAGATCATCATGTGGCAGATAATGAAGGGGCGTTGGGTCACGCGTCGGCCTCCTCAAAGACCTTACGCAGGATCGGCACGGCGGAATTGGCGGTGGGCCAGCCGGCGTAGAAGGCCAGGTGGGTCAAGAGCTCGACCAATTCCTCACGGGTCACGCCGTTCTCCAGAGCGCGCTTCAGGTGCCCAGGCAGTTCGTTATGCCGATAGCTGGCGATCAGGGTGGTGACGGTTGCCAGGCTACGGTCGCGCTTTGAGAGGCCTGGGCGCTCCCAAACCTCACCGAAGAGCACGCGGTCGGAAAGGTCTGCGAGCGCGGGGGCGATGTCGCCGTAGAGTTTCTGCGCTGGGGTCTGTTCCGCCATGGGAGATCTCCGTCGGTTGCTGGGTCGCCAGCCTCGACGTGCAATGTGCGCCCTGCGCTTCCTGACTTTTAGGTGTTGAATTGCGTATGCCGTCATGACACCCATTCATGAATGCAGCGCGATGAATTGATGGACCTGAATGCCTTCTTGGCCGTGGCGGAAGAGCGGAACTTCACCCGTGCCGCCGCGCGGCTGGGCGTTTCGCAGTCGGCGCTGAGCCACACCGTCAGGCGGCTCGAAGAGCGACTTGGCGTCCGCCTGTTGACACGCACGACCCGCAGCGTCGCGCCGACTGAGGCGGGCCAGGACCTGATCGGGGCGCTGGCGCCAGCGCTGGATGGGATTTCCTCCAAACTGGCCTCGATCAGCCAGCTTCGCGACCGGCCCGCCGGCAGGCTTCGCATCACCACCTCCGAGCATGCGGCCCACACCATCCTTTGGCCTGCGCTCGCAAAACTGCTGCCCGACTATCCGGGGGTGCATGTGGAGCTCAGCCTGGACTCCGGTCTTCGGGACATCGTCGCCGAGCGGTTCGACGCGGGTGTCCGGTTAGGTGAGGCCATCGCCAAGGACATGATCGCCACCCGGATCGGCCCGGACCTGCGCATGGCGATCGTGGGCTCACCAGCCTATTTCGCGAACCGCGCCGCGCCAAACAGCCCGCAGGAACTCGCCGACCACCAATGCATCAACCTTCGTCACCTCACGGGAGGCGGGCTCTATGCTTGGGAGCTGGAGCAGGGCGGGCGCCAGGTTCGGGTGCGGGTCGAGGGCCAGCTGGCCTTCAACAACACCCTGATGATCGTGGAGGCCGCGCTGGCCGGGTTTGGCCTGGGTTTCGTCATGGAAGACCAAGTCACGGCGCACATCGCTGCCGGGCGCCTGGTGCGGGTAATGTCGGATTGGTGCCCGAGCTTCGCAGGCTATCACCTCTATTACCCAAGCCGTCGGCAACCGTCGGCAGCCTTCACCTTGATTGTGGAAGCGCTGAGGCTGAATATGCGAAGTTGATTTCGCATAACTCTTAGACGTGGTATGTATGTGGTGCCCATTTAGTAAGGTCACTGGCGTTGGAGGTCGGACACCGAACGTGCAAATTACATGCGTTTCCGGCTCCCCGGCCAAGGTAATTCTCCGTCCAGCTCGCGCAGCCCGAAGGTTTCCTCTTCCATCGATCACGGCCCTGGCGCGGCGGGGGTAGGTCATCGTCGTCAAACCACACAGCAGAGCCAGAGTTTGATCCCATTGGCTTAAATGCCGAGCGTCCTCGTAGAGCGCGCCCTCGCGATCCCAGTCGGAAAACCAGACGGCCGCTTCGATCTCGATAGGTCCCGACTCGCCCGCGCCAGCGCGAAGACGCTGGGCAGTGAGCAGTCGGGCAGCGCCGAGGCGGGTGTGATCCATGCCTTGGGGGTCGCGCAGCGACGGAGAGCGGGAGCAGTAACGGACCGCGCCCCTGCTCCGACAGTACGAAAACGCAAATCACGTTGAAAATTCCGCTCTGGAAGCGGATTTTTGAGGACGATCCGGTGTGATCGATCTTCTTACTGATGTTGAGGACGGTTTATAGAGTTTACGAAACACAAAGCCTAACTTAGCGAATCTCCAGAAATATGAACTCGACGTCGGTTTGAAAATATGTGAAAATGCTAAGCATGGATTTGCGTTCTGGCGGTAAGCTAAACCGACTCCAGCAGGAACTCCCGGAGGGGCTCCTGGTCGATGCCGCCTGGATGGAGGCCCACGGCTACTCGTCGGCGCTGCGCAGCCAGTACGTTCGCGCCGGCTGGCTCGATAGCCCGGCCCGGCGCGTCTATCGCCGCTCGCGCACGCCGCTCACCTGGCAGCAGGTGGCCGTCTCGCTCCAGACGGTGCTGGACCTTCCGCTGACCGTTGGCGGGCGCACCGCACTCGAACAGCAGGGTTACGCCCACTACCTTTCGACAGCGATGCGCGAGGTTCACCTCTACGGGCCGAAGAGCCCGCCGACCTGGCTGGCGAGCCTGCCGCTCGATGTGACCTTTCATTGGCACAACAGCCTGCGGCTGTTTCCCGGTGACGCCGACGCACCGCCCGAGCCAAGCCCTGTCATGGTCAGCGCCGGCGGCCTGACCTTGCCCATCCGCTATTCCGGCAAGGAGCGCGCTGTTCTCGAATTGCTCGACGAGCTGCCCGAGCATGAGAGCTTCCATCAGGCCGATGCCTTGATGGAAGGGATGAGCGATTTAAGCCCGCGCCGCTTGCAAACCCTGCTGGAGGCTTGCGCCAGCGTGAAGGTGAAGAGGCTCTTTCTTTTCTTCGCCGACCGCCACCGCCATGCATGGCGATCCCGGCTCGACATGTCCCGCATCGGTCTGGGTTCGGGCAAGCGCGTCCTCGTCAAAGGCGGCAGACTCGATCCGCACTACAATATCACTGTGCCGTCCGACCTTGGAGGCCCGTGAATTTCATGGCCTTCCTGGACACATATCGGCAGCAGGTCGCCCTGCTCATTCGCGTCCTTCCTTTCGTGGCGGCGGAGCGGGCTTTCGCGCTCAAAGGCGGCACCGCGATCAACCTGTTCGTGCGCGACATGCCGCGCCTCTCCGTGGACATCGACCTGACCTATCTGCCGGTCGAAGATCGGGCCGCATCGCTCGCGGCAATCGACGACGCCATGCTGCGGATCAAGGAACGGATCGAGCGGGTCATCCCCGCCGTGAGAGTCAATGCTTCGCGTTCCGCCGACGAGAAGATCGTCACCAAGCTGATCGTTCGGGCGAGCGGCGTGCAGATCAAGATCGAGGTAACGCCGGTGCTCCGCGGCGTGGTCTATGATCCCGTCGTGATGAGCGTGGTTCCCGCCGTCGAAGACGCCTTCGGCTTCGCCGAAATGCAGGTCGTGTCATTCGCCGACCTCTATGCAGGCAAGATCGTGGCGGCCTTCGACCGCCAGCACCCGCGCGACCTCTTCGACGTTCGCGGCCTGCTGGCGAACGAGGGTGTCGGCGATGAGTTGCGCCGCGCCTTTCTGGTCTACGTCATCAGCCACAACCGTCCGATGGCCGAAGTTCTCGCCCCGACCCGCAAGCCGCTGGGCGAGGAGTTCGCGCGGGGCTTCGCCGGCATGACGCAGGAACCTGTCGCGCTCGCGGACCTTGAGGCCGCGCGGGAGGCGATCATCGCCGCGATGGTGGCCGACATGCCGGAAGATCACCGGCGCTTCCTTGCCGGCTTCAAGCGCGGCGAACCGGATTGGGGACTTCTCGGGATACCGGAGGCCCAGCATTTGCCCGCCGTCATGTGGAAGCAGCGCAACCTCGCCAAGCTGCCCGATGCAAGACGGGGCGAACTGGTCGATGCGTTGGCGCGCGTTCTCTTTCCCTGACCGCAACGCCATCGAAGGGGCGTGTCCTTTGGGGGTGCTGATGCTCAGTTATCCTCGAACGCCTGCTTCCCCTTCGCAGCCCACAGCGCCAACGCCTTGTCGCGCCCATCGCTTTGGAGCTTGTCGGCCAACCAGAGCAGCGCGCCGTAGATTATGGCGCGATCATCGCCGGTCAGGTCCACGATCCCGGCTTTGACGACAAGGCCGCCGAGTTCGATCAGATGCCGCGTGCGCTTGCGGCGCTCGACCTGCCAGGCGCGCATGTCATGTCGCGCCCGCGCCGCTTGATGCCGGTTGCGTGCCGCCCGGTTGCGATTGAGCGCCACCAACGTCGCGGTCAGGCGCCGATGCAGTTCGCCGCGTCCGGCTCTGAAAGAACGCGGCCCCTCGCTTCGCCCATGCCTCCCTCTTTCCGGCATCCTTGGTTTCGGCCAGCACGATCAGCGCGCCCGCGAGTTCGTCGGCGGTCAGCGCGTCGGCGCCGGTCGAGATGACCAGTTCGCCAAGCTGTTGCACCTTTCGGGCTTTCAAGTCCCGCGCCTTGTCTTCGAGCGACTTCAGTTCCGCATCGAAGTCCCGTGGCTTGCGCATCACGTCCTCCATAAGCTGTTGATGGAGTGATGATAGTTGAGCACCTGCCGCAATGCTGTAAGGTTGCCGGGACGGGCTGGAACGGCGCGAGCAGTCCCGAGAAATTCATTTCGAGGGCGCGCTTATACGTCGTTCCGACGTGCGCTTCGCTGTGGTGATGTTCGGATCGCGATGGCGATCTATCATCTTCACGTCAAGGTCATTGGCCGCAAATCCGGCTCCAGCGCGGTGGCCTCCGCCGCCTACCGCTCGGCCTCGCGGCTGCGCGACGACCGGCTTGAGCGCAGCCACGACTTCTCCAACAAGCGCGGCGTCGTCCATTCCGAGGTCATACTGCCGGAGGATGCGCCCGAAGAATGGAGCGACCGCGAGCGGCTGTGGAACGATGTCGAGGCGTTCGAGGTCAGAAAGGACGCCCAGCTTGCCCGCGAGGTCGAGTTCGCCCTTCCGCGCGAGATGACCCAGGCGCAGGGCATCGAACTCGCCCGCGACTTCGTGCAGGCGGAGTTTGTCGATCAGGGCATGATCGCCGACCTCAATGTGCATTGGGACATGGCCGAGGACGGGACGCCTAAGCCCCACGCCCATGTCATGCTGACCATGCGGTCTGTGAACGACGAGGGTTTCGGTCCGAAGGTGCGGGACTGGAACCGCACTGAGATGGTCGAGCGCTGGCGCGAACGGTGGGCCGAGCTTGCTAACGAGCGGCTGGCCGAACTCGACATCGATGCGCGGATCGACCACCGCAGCTTTGAGACACAGGGTATCGGCCTTGAGCCGCAAACGCAGATCGGTGCAGCCGCGCAGCGCATCGAGGGCAAAGGGATCGAGGCCGCCGACCGCGCGGAAATGCACCGCGAGATCGCCCGCAACAACGGCGCGCGCATTATCGCTGATCCTTCAGTGGCGTTCGACGCGATCACCCATCAGCAATCGACTTTCACGCGGCGCGACATGGCGATGCTCGCGCACCGGCACAGCGATGGCCTCGACCAGTTCAACGCCGTGATGGGCGCGATGAACGGCGCGCCCGATCTGGTCGCATTGGGCAAGGACGGACGCGACGAAGACCGCTTCACCACCCGCCAGATGATCGAGACCGAACAGCGCCTGCACCGCGCCGCCGAACTGATGGCCGAGACGGAACGCCATGGCGTGCGTGATGCGGATCGCGAAGCGGCGCTGGCGCGCGCAGAAGCGCGTGGTCTTGTCCTTTCGGGAGAACAGGCCGAGGCGCTCGCGCATGTCACGGACGGGCGCGATCTCGGCGTCGTCGTCGGCTATGCCGGGACGGGAAAAAGCGCGATGCTGGGCGTGGCGCGCGAAGCCTGGGAAGCGGCGGGCTACGAGGTCCGGGGCGTGGCGCTGTCCGGTATCGCCGCCGAGAATTTGGAAAGCGGATCGGGCATCTCGTCG
>Ga0209208_10004033_pt1 | contig 20933 bp, 19 predicted proteins | sample S1TSphfallax_3_FD_187694 | JGI IMG/M metagenome (GOLD analysis project Ga0209208, IMG submission 187694) | Host-associated microbial communities from peat moss isolated from Minnesota, USA - S1T2_Fd - Sphagnum fallax MG (SPAdes) (version 2) | ecosystem: Host-associated > Plants > Peat moss >...
GAACAATTTGTGTAGAATCATGTCGATTGTTTTAGAAAATTTTATCGATTTTTGGCGATTATTTTTCGAAAAAGGGAATATTCGACAAAATATTATTTTAAAAAAATCGCCACAAAAGAAAAAAAAGAAAAAAAAACGCTGCGAGTCCACACTCGTACCTACCATTTCAATCTTACAATTCTCCAGCAAAGCAAACGAGGGTCCGAAACGAGGGCCTTAAACGAGGGTCCGGAACGACGTCCGTAACGTGTGGCAATATTACCGGCTGGACATCGTCCCCAACCGGAATGTCTCCTCGATTAGCATCTCGGTGAGATCCCAAAGGCTCCGAAAGCGCGGAGGGGGGAAAGGAGGAGGCGAGGTAGAGGGAGCGCGACCGTTGTGGCCTCGCAATTCCGGAATCCGAGCTTGTCGGGCGTTGCAGGGAGTGTGAAAATCGACGGCTTCTGGTGCGGTTTTTCTTCCCCTCTTCATCGTATTCTGTTGTCACTTTTATTTCAAACGAGAAGGTGTTTTTTCCTGTTCTTTTTTTATTGCAAAAACGCTAGCGGGGATGTAAGTTTGTTGTTACTACTACTCCTGTTGTTGTCGTGTCGGTTTTTCTGATTTTTTTCTGAATGGAAACCTTTCTGCTTTCAACCTTTTTTGAAAAGATTTAGAGAAACTTCACGTTCCTCATGTGAAGGACTTGTCTAAGCATTCGATTCTTGTTTACCGACAGTTTGTGAGCTGCTCTTCTGTTTGTGGTGAATTTCTTTCTTCTGTGATTCTGCTTCTACGACATGGCGTTTGATTATGTTTTTCATCTGAGATCCAATACACGAGGTTTTTTTTCCTGGTTTCCCGGGCAAGTTTAGAAAGGAACTTCGTCTTGCTGCTTATAGCTGGTCATCGCATGCTGTTGAAGTTTACTTGCACTCGGGAAATTGGTCAGAGAAAGGTGGAAAAAAGAAAGAATAAATAATTCAATGCTGAAGAAAGTATGGTATATCTTCTATTGAGTGAGTTTTACACAGTTTGCTCTGGAGTGAAATTAGGGTTGAGAGTTTTCATGTTGTGTGATGAATTGCTTGCTGTATCAGGTGGAAAAATATGACAGCCAATCTAACAATTTGTCAACAACACATGAAAGATTAAACTTTCCAGATAATTCTATTTGGAACTAGGCATTTGTCTCCAGATCCAATATATTATATATCTTCTATCGAGTGACTTTTATCCAGTTTGCCATGGAATGAAATTAGGGTTTGAGATTTTTCATGTTCAGTGATGAATTGCTTGTTGTATGAGGTGGCAGAATAGGAGAGCCGATCTAACACTTTGTCAACAACACAGGAAAGATCAACACGTTCCAGAGAATTTTATTTGGTACTAGGCATTTGGCTCCGGATCCAATACCTTCTATGGCCATTGAGGAGGAGGTGATGACAAGAGTTTTCAGATAGTCAGTCCCTTGAAGAATAAGAGCTCAGTCATTCCTGCACCTGCGGGAAGCTTTTGGATGACCACAAACTCTCATAAACTATTCGTTGTTAACAGACAGGTGGAGGGTTTTGTCTCTTTGAAGGAGACCTGGTTTCTATAAAGAGACAGGACAACATGCCGTACACCATGCCATATTCACGTGATCTGTACAAGACAAAAATGTGTTCCCTCTACATGCAACGAGGGCATTGCCCCCGCCAGAGTTGCTCTTTTGCCCATGGAGAATCTGAACTCCGCAAGTTGCCTGGTGAGGTTCCCTGAGTGTACATTTCTTTTCTTGCCCCATTTCATCTGGTGATTGATTAAAAGGCCACAAATTGTGGCAGGCTGATGCAGTTCCTATATCTTAAACCAGAGTTCTAAGGTCGTATCTACTGGTGAACAAACCCTTGCATTATTTTTCTTTGCACTTGTTGAATGTGAATTTTCTGCTGCATTCAGTCAAGATTGGCTAACTGATATTAGCTGGTACATCATGGTTCTCAATGACATTATCAAACTGCTTTTCCTGGAACCAGGTTCCAGCTTCCTAGATGGCATTTACTGGGAAGGTTTGAGAACTTTCTTACTCTCCTGATATGTTCCTGCATATGTGAATCCACTGGTTGGACACCAGTTTGAGGAGGTGACAGTAAGGGTGCTAGAAAACTGTCCACAACTGGGTCAGAGTCTATCAGTGTACATGCAGGTTGAGGTTGCAAACAATCTTCACTTGACATCTTTGGGTATGCACTTCAAATCCTTTTTGGCTTGGGTGATATAATGGCTGTCACCTCTAGAGACAACTTACAATCATGGCCATTTTTGAAACCAACTGCATGGGGAGCGTATGTTTTTTCTGAGACCTTTTTGCGGATTTATTCTGCAGATATGAGACAGCATAGAAGTCCTCTATTTTGAATGGAGAGAGGCTCACACTCTGTTTATATATTTTCGGACCAAGGCCATTTTTTTTTCACAAGGATTGGTATATTCTGATTTGAAATTCCAGGCGCATGCAATCCGTCAAAATGTCTTGTGAATTACTGTCATATCTTAAGGGAATGATATCAACAATAAGGGCTGTTTTTTCTGCGGTAACATCAGTTTTATCACTTTTCAGCTCTCATGGTGTATCACCCTGTTGAGTATTGAGGATTAAAGGAGATGCTTTAGCCCATGGGCATGGACCTTAATGCCAAGAAGAGGCTGTTTTGTGCACAAATTCTAAATTCAGTCCTGTATTCCCTCATATTGATGGTAAGCAAGCTTATGTGTCTTTATCCACCACTTTAGGCCTTACCGTGATGTTCTTGTTTGGAACTTCAATGAAAGACTCAAGTTGTTAAACTCATGTAACCTGCTGTTTACTGTTCAATTCCCATTTGTAGGCTGCTATGATAGAGGTGGGGATTTGAGGAATACATTGGATCGTAGACGTTCTCCAAGCTGCCGACGTGAAAGAGGGCATCATTGGTCCTATGATCACAGATTGACACATCATGACAGAGGTAGATACACTTCACCATCTCAGCACAACTGCTGGCTGTTTTTGCAAAGTTCTCTGTTTTATTTCTCAATTATCAGGATGAAATGCATGTTTTTGGATGCATAAATATTCAAGCTGCAGAACTTTCTGTCTGTTAAATTGACAAACCAACTGAACCTGAACCTGATGAGTTGGCTTTCTTGTGATATTATATTATTTACAGTGGCAAGCTCAACAACAAAATACTCTTGTCAATGGATCAGGAGGGACATCAAGAAACACCCAGATGCAACAGAGCCCCATCTCAGTGATGTCTCAGGACCAATTGATGGTGCAGAGGATGTTGCTGTTGACGAAGCTAATGACAAGGCTGGGTCGAGGAGTATCTCCACCAATTCTCAAGAGGTTCTTGAGGAGCAGGTCTGCAGTTCTCTTACAAGACCTTGCTTTCTTCAGTTGTATGGTTATGATACAGCAAATAACCAACTGTGTATATTAAGTGACCCAAACCAAGCTAAAGCTACCTTGCCAGTTTTTGATTTGCATTTGTAGTGCCAGACTAAAACAGAGAATGGCCTACTACTTTCTGCTTGAGCCTGTTGCAAGTTGGGGATGTCAAAGCAGACTATGTGTAACTGTACAGCTTTTTAAATGAACTGGTCTTCATCAAAGCAGATAAGATCTTGGAAGTATCCCTGGACAATGCTTTTAGGCCCACATAGCATCCGGCATGCTACACACTTACTTTCATGCTGATTGTGGACTTTCTGGTTGGCAGTTACAAGAGGTTCTTTCTCATAACAAGACATTGTTGACCCAGAAAGTGACACTTGAGGTATGGTTCTTACTTTTCAAGTGACAATGACATGATTTTCTGAGGCTGAAGGTCCACAAGCTGGGTTGTTACATCAACTGAAACACGAGTGTTTTTTGTTGATAGTTACAGAAGATTAAAAACATGGTGTCATTTCAAACTCTAGCAAAAGACTTGTTGTCTGATGTTGTGGTCAACCTTGATAGCAAATTTGATAGCTGATTTTTGCAACATAACAATCTAGATTTTGGGCATTTGCTGACTTATTTTGTCACCACATTGGAATATTTCAACTTATACCACCATGTACTGGTGTATGAAGATTGGCATCTTATGTACCTCATGTGCTGCTTTGATCCTTTCTTTACAGCATTCAATTGAAGGGAAAGTACTGGAGACTACAGAATTGTCTAACAAGATTGCACTGCTTGAAACCCAGTTAGCCAGCACTCATGATGTTTGCAAAGGGTACACCTTTTCTTCGCTTTTGCCCTGCTTTTGCAATCTCTTGGAAGGGCATAGAAGGAACGTTTTCTCAAGTTATTGATGGATACTTACAAGCTCCAGTAATAAATCCACACCAAATTACAATTGCTTATTGTTGTCATGCACTGTCTAAGAGTAGAACATAGCTCAAAAATAACACAGGAAGCAAGCAGGAGAATGCAGTCAATCCATGACCCTAAACCCTGGACCTTACTCAAATTAAAAATTACAACTGATTGAAGATGTGATGGACATGGCTGCAGGTTGGCCTCCAAAACAAAGAAGTTTGTGAAAGTCTACAAGGCATTCTTTCGTTCTCAAGAAGAACTGAAAAGGTACAGTCACAATCCTTCATCTCCACTTTGTGTTAAATTTTTTGCCTATGAGTTGGTGTTGAAGGGTCCTTCAACAGACTGTTTGAATGATTACCAAACATAAAAGGGACATAGGAGATTTTGTTCATTGTACACCCAATTTTGTGCATGTGAATCCTTTCTCAGGTTTAGATTCCACATATCATATTGAACTGTTGGTATGCAGGTCACAAGCAAAACTGATGAAGCTGGTGGATGACACAAGTGGGGATAGTGGGCCTAAGTTGGACATGGATGTGGACTATGTGGAGAACCATACCACAAACAATGAGCATCCCATACATGAAGTCCCCACCAATAATCAAATAAATCATAGGCTCACAACTGAAGGTGTCTATCTGCCACAGATACAATCTTTGTTTGTGAGAACTGCACTGTTCTTCTCAACCCTCAGAAGTGGGAGTTTCATTTCCTCGCTCTTGCAGACCCTCTGAAACTCAAGATACTCTCAACAAAGTCTTCTGAAGAATTCATTCTTGGTGAATGTGGTAGAGAATCCAATTGTCTTTGATTTGTTTTTAATGCTTCAAGATGTCTAGATTGTGGAGCAGAGGCCATTCAAACTTGTATTTGGATGTTGAGACATTGCATATTGACAGGTCCCCGTATGCTGAAACAAGAGAATGAGGCCAACAACAGCAACCATCTTTCATCAACGATTGAGGTGCCAGTGTTAATGGAAGCCAGTCAGCCCCGCAAACTTACTACAGCACAAGAGAGGAGAAGAGCTTTACTACAGAAGGCTTTGCAGCAGGGCAACTTAAGTTTGAAGACAAGTGATGGAAGAGATGGCAATACCCCTGATCATAAGATGTCATGTGTGTTCAGCCTCAATGGTGAGTTCAGAGGAGATCCACTTCCATCTACAGCAACAAGAGTCAATCATGTGGGGGTGTCTGTGACTCCACGATCATAAAAGGGGTATTTGTTTATTATGCAGGTTATAGTTTCCCATATCAGGGTAGAGAAGTTTTGATATACTATTCACTTTCAGGAGCACAGCCTGTTGCTGGGGGGACTTGTTTCCCCTTAATGCAGTACTATCTCCAGAATGTGGTGAAATCTTGGTGTACAGCACTGAAGTTGATGCAAAGTTGCATCTGGTGTGGAAGGTTGTCAATCAACACGTCAAGTTTTGGAACTTGTTAATGGATTAGATTGACCTTCTAAACAAAATCTTCAAAACAAAGTGGCAAGTGTTTCAAGATAGTGCTAAGATGTGAAAGACACATGCCCAAAGCCACCAAGCATCTCCTTTGTGCAAGAGCCATTATTTCGGGGACTCCCCACTCTGAGGGAGTTAGCCAACATAATTCTCACCCGATGAAACCCTAAACCCAAATGAAGTGTTGATGAAGAAATGAAACATCCAATGAAGCAATGAGGATTTAGTGAAATGATGGATGAAAAATTGGAACTCCTGATGAAGAAATGCAATGCCCAATGAAGAAACAAAACTCCCTCCTATCTCCCCCATAAGGGAAATTTTGCTTTGTAAATTCGTTTCTTCCTAGTGTTTAAAAAAAAATGGTCAAGAGCATTACTTTTATTTACTTATATCTATGATTGATGTTTGGTACAAAATAATTTGCCAAAGGTTTAGCCCAAAAAAGAAATTGATATTTGTCAAAATTGTTGAGAATTGAACTCCATTGGGTTTGCTATTACAAGTACACAACATGAGGTGCATTTCACATGCCTATTCCTTTAACTATTGAAACTCTGAAAAATTCCAATTTGAAACCGTCAAACTTTGTTTTCTAAAATAAATAAATATTCGGCAAAGAAGTGCCAAATATTAGTTGTAGGTAATTTACACACATTTGTTAGCATTGAATAAAATGAGTTAAATGTAAAATCTTTGCATAACCTAATTAATCAAGAATTTTAAACAATAGGTAACCTAAGGGTTTTGGTTCTTGATGATTTATCTACAAAGGAAGGTTGTTTGTTTATTTGTGATGTTAAGATCTCCTAAATCGTTACGCTTCTTGCCATGCTCTTGATACCATTAGAAAGTACTCCATGAGGAAGGGGTGCACCAAGTTGGTTTCATAATGTTTTGAGCTATGGTGGAGAAGTTATTGAATATTGAATTATTTTTTCATTGAAAGTTCATTTAGATATTTTTTTTAAAAATAAGGGGATTTGGGTGTGCTCCTAGTATTGTTGAAAATCCCTTAATGAGTAGGATTTAATGCAAGTGATTTGAAAAAAAATTAGACCTAAGGTGCAATGTGTTTTGAATTTTGTGTTATTTTTATTATTGAAAATTCAATTAAATTACAAAAAATGATGTTGGAAAGAAAAATTAGTTGCGTAATCAATTACGGTCAAAATTCTTTCAATTAGTTTACAACTACAAAGAAACTCAAAAGTTTGACACCAAAATCTCAATGAAAATTGAAGTGGTTTACATCTACAAGGATTACCACAACTGCGAGTTCACACTTGGGCCAACAACACATGCCACACTAGTGAATATTATGCCATGATAGTCAAAACACATTTAGAGAAAACAAGTTTTTTCCTTTTCTAAACAAACAAAAAACCAACACCAATTGGGGATTTCAAATTTGAGTAAAGCTTTCAGTTACATTTTGATTGATCTAATTTCAAAATGTATAACTTTCCCTTGTCATCATGGACAATCATATGGATGGTTTGCCCCGATTAAATGATTATGTATCTTTAGCTTATAGGAATTGAAAATTTCCAAAACCAATTTTCTAGGTAAATAAAATAAATCGTTAGACTGGTTTGAACCCTAGTTCAACTAAAAGTCTAGTTTTGGGGATTCAAACCTCTAATCAAATTTCCAACTAGATATTACAAGCATGCAAACCCTACATGCATTTAACTCTCAAAACCTGCTTACCTATTTTGGGAATAAGATGTAATCTATAGTGCACTTTGGGATCCTCCATTCTTATTTGTCATTCAACATTTGCAAAGTAAAATTGGGTTTTGTATGTGTGTTTGTGTGATGGTTTTCATCACAATCTTTGGTGTGGCAATTTTTCAATTGGTAGAATTGAATTGAAGCATGATTCAATGGTGTGAAAATGGCATTGAGTTTTTGTACCCATGTGTATTTTTGCGATGGGTCTCATCATAATCTTGGTGTGATGATATGCTTCATTATGTAGAATTGAAGGGGATCTTGATTCAACATTTGGAAATTGTATTGAATTTTGTTCATGTCTTTCTGTGATGGGTTTCATCACAATCTTGGTGTGTTAATGTTTCATCAGGTAGAATTGTAGTGGAGCCTAACTCAAAATTTGAAAGTGGTCTTGCATTTTGTACATGTGTTTGTGTGATGGGCTTATCACAATCTTGGTGTGTAAATGTTTCACTAGGTAGAATTTCGTTCATGTCTTTCTGTGATGGGTTTCGTCACAATCTTGGTGTGTTAATGTTTTGTTAGGTAGAATTGAAGTGGAGCCAGATTCAACTTTGGAAAGTTGTATTGAATTTTGTGTGTGTTTGTGTGATGGGTTTCATCACAATCTTCATGTGGTAATGTCTTGCTAGTTGCAATTATAGTGGAGCCAGATTCGACATTGGGAAGAAGTATTGATTTTGTATGTCTTTGTGTGATGGGTATCATCACTTTCTCGGTGTGGTCATGTTTCGCTAGGTAGAATTGTAGTGGAGCTGGATTCAACATTTGGAAATTGTATTGACTTTTGTAAGTGTGTTTGTGTGATGGGTTTCATCACAATCTTCTTGTGGTAATGTTTCACTAGGTAGAATCTAGTGGAGCCTGATTCAACATTGGGAAGTGGCATTAAACTTTATATGCACGTGCAGGTGTGATTGATGTTTCTTGGTGTGGCAATGTTTCAGCAGGTAGAATTGTAGTGGAGCCTGATTGGGAAGTGGCATTGAATTTTGTGTGTTTTAGTGTGTGGTGGGTTTCATTCTTTCTCATTGTGGTAATGTTGCAATAGGTAGAATCTAAAGTGTTGTGGGCTGTGCATTAGTTTTAACTGTGCCTGCAACTTGCTTTTGTGACCTGCACTTGCAATTTGCTTGCAATTTGATCTTCTGTTCATAATGGGTGCATTCAAATCTGCATGTAGCTCTAGAGCTCATTCCTTATTGCAGAAGGCTTTGTGGTACATTGACTCCATCAAGCCCTGCAAGCCACTGGAAAGGCACAATGCCCATTGGTATCAGAATTCATCTTCATCATCATCATCAGCAACATCATTTTCTTCTTCAAGGTCTTCCTCTCTCTTCTGGCCTGCATTGGATTTATCTCCATTGCAAGATGAGCAACAAGTATTGTGTGCAGGGAATTCTTTTGTGAAAAGAGACTTTTCTGGTGCGGGAACCATCCGGGTCACTCTGTTTCCAGGAGATGGGATTGGGCCTGAGATTGCCAAAGCTGTAAAACAGGTTTGGAGATTGTGATTTTCTTTAACCCTTTCTGTTGTCACTTCCAAGCATATAGTTGGAAAGATAACAAATTGAATCCAATGATCAGAAAAATAGGGTTGATACCATTCTCTTGCAGACATGGGTTTTTTTCAACCTGGGAGATATTTGGCACTAAATTCTCCTTGGAAACAAAACCTTCAATATCATGCATTGTGCAATTTTACAGCCTTGTGTGTTCAGTAGTAAGCTTTCCAGTTTCAGACTAAGAGGCAAAACATGTGGATGCAGGTATTTAGTGCTGTTCAAGTGCCGATAGAGTGGGAAGAGCATTATGTGGGAACAGTAGTGGATCCAAAGACAGGAAGCTTCATAACATGGAACAGCATGGAATCTGTGAGACAATGTGGGATTGGATTGAAGGGGCCTATGGCAACTCCAATTGGAAAGGGCCACAAGTCACTCAATCTCACCTTACGAAAGGAGCTTGGGCTCTATGCCAATGTTAGACCATGCCTGAGCATTCCTGGGTACAAAACCCGCTATGATGATGTCGATCTCATCACTATACGTGAAAACACTGAGGGTGAATACAGTGGCTTGGAACATCAGGCAAGCTTATAATTACAAGGATTTTTTAGTTCACTGTTGAAATCAATAGTATCCAGGCTCACCTATAATCTTGAAGAACCACCCTTGCTCTGTAATATTGTGGGATTTGGCAAAAGTAAGGAATCTTTCTTAGGAACAAGTGTGTAGTGTTCCATCCATTTCTCAAATTACAAGAAATAATCAGGTGTTAGGATAATCAGGTGTCATCAGTCTGTATCATCTGCATTTGTGAACTTCCTATCAGTTGACCAATAATGATAGGTAGAGGTTAATGAATGTCAGCAGGTAGTGAAAGGTGTAGTGGAGAGCTTGAAGATCATCACAAGGCAAGCAAGTATCCGAGTTGCAGAGTATGCATTCCACTATGCTAAGCTTCATGGTCGCAAACGTGTGTCAGCAATCCACAAAGCTAACATTATGAAGAAGACTGATGGCCTCTTCCTGCAGGTAAACTGCTTCAAACCCACTTCAAGTCTCATCTTTATTTAGGCCAAAAAAATGCAAACTATGTAACATTTCAGGATCCAATTTTTCAGCTGTCAAAAGTTGCCCTTACAGCAGATGAAGATTGTCCTTGAATGACAGTGCTGCCGAGAAGTAGCAGAGAAGTACCCGGATCTTGTCTATGAGGAGGTCATTATTGACAATTGCTGCATGATGGTATGCATTCCCTTGTAGTCCACAAAGAACAGCTTTCAAATGGTCTGTGAGCTACTTACGTGTTGCTTATATCTCAAAGAGATGAGTGTCCACAATGATGCACAAAGATAAAAACAGTTTCATTTTTAAAATGTTGGTGAGGTTAGATTGTGATTCTTATGGGAATTCTGCTCAATTGCAGCTTGTGAAGAATCCTGCATTGTTTGATGTGCTAGTGATGCCCAACTTATATGGTGACATTATCAGCGATCTTTGTGCTGGTCTTATTGGAGGCTTGGGCCTGACACCTAGGCATGTTCCCTTCCAACACTTTCACAAACTGCAAAATCTGTTTAATTTATTTAGCTGCTTTATGTCAAGTCTAAAATATAGACAAAAAAAAATTTCAACCCAACAATTTTAGATTACTGGAGTGAACAAATCCAAGAGAAAAAATGTCACTTGTGTACAATTTGAGATTACTCTGCAGTTAACAAATGCAAGAGAAATGTGTCAGTTGTACACAATTTTAGATTGCTGCACTGAAAAAAATGCAAGAGAAAGGCATCACTTGTATACAATTTTAGATGACTGCAATGAATAAATAGGAAGGAAGGCATCACATGTATACAATTTTGGATACTGCAGTCAACAAATGAAGAGAGAAGGTGTCACTTGTAATACAAATTTTAGATTACTACAATAAACATATGCAAGAGAAATATGTCTATTGTATTTCAACAATATATGACAATACATGTTTCGGTTTGCAATTGCACTGGCGTTATCACACTTACTGCTCCTTGTTTGGCATGAAAAAAAACTACTGTTGTTCTTAGTGATTGATTGATTGATTTGGTCTGGCTTTTTTTCTTTTTCTTCTTTTTCCAGTGGTAATATTGGTGACAATGGACTAGCGCTTATGGAAGCTGTGCATGGAACTGCACCCGACATTGCTGGCAAGGTTTGGAAATTGCTTTCCTTCTGTTTTGGCATACCATGACATGAAAATTGTAGAATCAATTCACATGCAATCAAACCATGGGATTTTGGTATTCCATAAAACCCTACATATTTTTCAGTCACACATTTTAATTTTTCTTTTGTCTCTGTTTTTTTTTCTCAGTCATCTTGTATGTCAATAGTTTTCCCTCACACATCTTAAGTCCATTCTATTTTTCTTTTTATAAATCTAATCCCAAATTTTTAAGTTCATTCCAAATTCACTTCATTTTTTATTGTGTGTGCAGTTTCCAGTTGCACATTTTAAGTTCAATTTTGCAGTTTTCGGCTTCACATTTTCAAGTCTGATTTTAATTCATGAAGATGTTTAGATGTTGAAAATGTTTTTCCCTCTGAATACACTAGAAAATTTTCTCAGAGTGCTTTACATTTAAGAAATATTAACACATGCATCTAGGTGTAAGATACCTCCTACTCTTAGGGAATAGGTGTAAGAACCCCTTCCCTCATACACCACATGATCTGTGTATGTTTACATTCACAATAATGTTCACCTCCTGCTTTACACTGCTTTACAGTGGGTAAAGCCCATAGGCGACAGACATTCCCAAATACGACCTCGTCCTAGGATCCTTATTTTGGGAATAACCCCCACCCTACAACAAATGAGAGAGGAGATTAAGTATTAAAGCAGAGTGAACTAGAGCTTGAATTTTCTTTTTTCCTTCATGGGTGGGTGTGGTTCAGAATATGGCAAATCCAACAGCATTACTGTTAAGCTCTGTGATGATGCTGAAACACCTCAAAATGAATGAACCAGCAGAAAAGATCCACAAATCGATTCTCAAAACCATTGCTGATGGCAAATGGCGAACATTTGATCTCGGTGGTTCCACCAGCTGCTCAGATTACACCAAAGCTGTCATTGACAATCTTTGATAAATCTTCTTTAATCTTCTTCCTCTCAGAGAAGACACAAACAAAAGGTGAGAAAAGAACACATTTCTTCATTTTGAAAACTTGGAACACGCACCCTGTGACTGAAACCCTGCGTTTTCCAATAGAAACAGTTTTTCTGTGTACAAAAAACCTCACAAAAAAGAATTCCCAAGAATCAGAGCGAAAATCACTCCTAAAAACTTCTGAAGTTCACAACTTCTTAACAAGAACCCTACAAGAGAGTTGCCAACTCTACTTACAGGCTGCAAGGAGGTTTAACCACTCTGCAATGAAGATCTATTTATGTGCTGCAGTATGTATGAAAGACATATGGAAAGACTAGATCTCTGAAGACGTTGAGCATACCTTTGAAATGTAGTTCAGCTTTACTTGTGCAAATTACAGATGACAGCTACCCACCTCTTCCAGTTGAAAGAGACAAGAGGGATTGTCTCAATTTTCAGTAGTGAGGTACTCTATTGAAAACAGTAACATGGCAACATTTTGAGCACTAGGAGGCAGATGATTAGATTAGAATCTATAGGTGACATTATATGACTATAATTCACCACAGTCAGAGAGATGTATGTAGGAAACCCAACTCTAAGTGGGTGGGAAAACAAAAAACAAAGCTCACAAAACAGTAAGACTGTCAAGCACTTTCGATCTTGTCCAGTGCACCAACAAGCAAAAGCATTGTAGACATGAGAGATGAAGTGGCATGTATCCTTGATGGATCTCACTGAAGAAAGCTTTCTCAGCAGCTGTAAATTCTCACTGTCCTGAATGAGAGCATCCAGTCAGCCCCATGACCCTTTGGCAGGAATGGTCAAGCCATAGATGCCATGAATTGCTCTGTTTCTTCACCTCTGTACTTGGCCACATTGTCAAACCAGCTATAGAATGACACCAGCAACTTCTCCTTCTGATCCCTTACCTGGTCAAACAGCCTCTGGTTAGTTCTCTTCTGTTATACAGTCTATGACAAACAAAGGCACGGAAGCACATAGAATGCAGGAAGCCAGAATGTGTCGCCAACACATCTGAAAAAAATAGATTTGTATGCCACTTACAATCAATCAAATTGACAGCAGCAAATCCTTAAAATAACTTGGACTTTGGAATTCCAAGATGCTTTAACAGACAGCTTTATTTCCATCACTGGGTGGCATGTGTGTACCTCTTGTTGAAGAGCTTCAAGGTTTTGTTTCGCTATCTTGAGCTCCTTGTGGACCTTGTGATATGTAGCTTTTACAAACCTGAACCTGTTCACAACAATGTATCCACCAACCCTGTCAATTGTCCTTTCTTATCTTCTTTCCCATTCATCACCTTTTACTGTTTGTTCCAAATCTTGTTTCATGCAACATACCTGCAACAGGAAAGTCGGCAGCAGCTATAGCAACAAACTTTCACATGGCATTTGCAATAAATCAAAATTCATGTAATGCATTGCACATTGGACTACTTTGCATAAACAAGAGATTTGCCATGTAGCGCTGTGTATGGAAACAGCAATGGCAGACCACTGCCTTATTTCTGGCCATCAAAGGAAGAAATTGCAAATAAAGAAGTGGAGATCTGTGTAGAATTTATGCCAGAGAATTATCACAATCAAAGTTCGTGTGGTGCATATCCAACCTGGTCATAAGGGCTGCCCTCTTCTCCAGTTCTGCACAATTGGAGGGCTTGATAACACCTTTTTCCTCTATCAACTTCTGCATAGCAACTCTGAGCTTAGTATGTTACAGTTTCAGATCCTCAATTAGCCAGCAAGCTTTGTGATTACCAATATCATTTACATAAATGTTGTAGAAGTTTCTCAAGTGCAAACATGTGAGGAGCAAACGGGAAAATTTAGGAGACGTCTTGGGGACATCTTATGCTGTTTGTCCCCAGAACTGAGCTCTGAGAAAGTAGCAAGGTTGCTGCATGTAGGCAGAGAAATTGAAACACATGAACATGCTCTATGGCTTGGATTGGCTGAATGCCACTGCAGTGGCCTGAGAAAGAATAAAAGTGACCAATCTCACCTTAAGCTCTTCTACCTCTTGCTTGGCTTTGTTTAGACTTGCAGAAATGTCACGAGCATATCGCCTCTTTGTCCTATCACAAACAATAAGCAAAAAAAATCCTCTAAATCAAGGAAAACATATTTTGCAAAGACTCTTACTGGAGGACAATCTATTTGAAGCTAGTCTCAAGAAAAAAAAAATCTACCTCAACCACAGGGAGTGTTTGGAATTGGGTTTTTACATACTGCTCCTGCATGACAGGGACAATCCAAATTAGATTCTTTCTGTGGAGCCAGTTTTAGAGATGAAATTTGTACCTAAGCTCTTCCTCCTTGTTCTTGAGCACAGTCTCTTGCTCCTGCCCTTCTTGTGTAGCATGCTTAAATTCTAGAAATGCCTGCAACAATAATGACAAGAATGTGGGACGTAAAGCAAAATCAGATACACAATTTCTGATTTCTGATATATATGACTGTAAGAAGTCTCAATTTGCCATTACTCTGGCAGCAAGAAGTCTTAATAGTATGATGCAAGTGGGTGCAGAAAGTGCATGTATTACTAACTTACATCATTTCTGATGTCACTTTCACATTCCCATACACCCTCTGGTACATCTTTCTCCTTGTAAGTTAACATGGAGACACCACAGCTCTTTGCTTCTGGACTCAATGGACCTGGTTTTGCGTGCCTCTCAGGTCTTGCATCAAGTGGTGCTATGCCCACATGGAAACCCTGAATACCAATGAAACCACTAATTCCACATTAAATTTGCAGGCAGGACATCATTGACAATGTTGTCAAATCTATCCCTGTACTTCCCACTCTGCTAAGAGCTCCCAGCTATTGATGACAATGTGCTTGAAAAGCTTCAGCTATAAGCACCCAAATTGAATATATAACCAGGACATCCAGAATTACAGTTGAAGGCCTTCACTTGTAGTAGTGAAGTTTCATAATGCAGGGACTGCAGAAAAAATGAACAATGTGTTTAAATGGCATTCAAACTGTTTGCAGTCAACAAACCAAGTGGAGACTTCTCAAAGAGAAGTGACAGAAGATTGTCGGAAGTAAATTGGTAGTATGATATATCAAAGGACAGATGGAGAAAGCATAAAAATGTTTTACCTCACATGCAAGCTCACCAACACCATTATCTTCAGGAGGTGGTTCTTCGGGTGGGGGGATAAGTCTATATTCTGCCAGCACCTTCTCCAGCTGTATCCTTTCCCCAGCAGATCCATAGAATCAATCAGCCTCGAGTCTGCAAGGGGAGAAAGTGAAGTATACAATTTTTTCCCACCTTGTTTGCTTGAAAGCATGAGAAAATAATCATAGCCAAACTTAGAAGAAAACAAAAGAATCCACTCGTCAGAGAATGCTCTCTCCCACTTTCTCCCATTCTCCAAAGAGCATGTCAATGATTCTCAAAATAGATTGCCCCACAATTGATGATAGTCAATTTTGTTAAGGACAGATGCAGCCCAGCATACTGGTGTAAATCAGGATTCACCAGAATGAGGGTGTAACCAACTCCAAGCACATCAAACTTATCAGCTATTCTAGTGTGTCCTAGGCATTGTTAAGAGCTTAGTAGAAACTGTTCAGGAGATAGGCAGAGATACCTGATCATGAATGGAGATGTGGGCCTCTTTGAAGAGGCAGAATAACTCCTTCACCTGGAGAGATGCATCCACCATCGAGATGTGTCATGCTCCATGCTGCATCACCTAACCTCTCACAGATGTAATTCTCTGAGTTTTGGACCAATTTGTCTGTGTACCACTCTGCCTCTGCCAGACCACAATTTTTGCAAGTCTGTTGGGAAGAATTGCTCAGAAACAGTTCACAAGGATCTGCCTGAAAATGGATATGTGAAATCTCTGTGCTTCAATCTTGTGGATGCAGTTCCAAGGAGTTGAATATGCTTGAAAAACCTGCTTCATAACTACACAAGGCATAATGGGTGAACCACTAACTTGTCTGAAGTTTTCAATTGGTATTTGGTCAAGTTCTTTTTCATCTGCAATGAATGCCTCTATCTTATTTCTCAGCTGAGTCTTAGCTTCCTCCCTGTCATCATCCAATGGATCTTGCTTTAAAGCCCAAAACCTTTCTTTTGTGTTCTAGTTTCCAACTGACTTCAAGATGGGGTCAAAAATCCATGTTTTGATTAAAAGAACAGTGGTTCTCTCCAGTGAAAAGCATTCACTACAGGAGTCTGTTAATGGCAAATATCACTCTGTGAAGTTTGGCAATGCTTGCCAAGCCTCTGCCCAGGGAGAAGCCCTGCAAGAATGATGAACATTCCCTCATTTAGAAGGGTGTGCAATTGCATCAAAGAATACAACCTTAAAACAATCACTGTAGTAGTAGCAATTAGGTGCTTCCAACCAGAGCTGGGAAATCAGCATCCCAGGACAAGAAATAAAATTGCTAAACTTACGTCAACTCATTATATGAGGCACCCATGCGACCACCAAGAGCATCCTTGAGAGCTAACTCCTGCCTAAGGTCTGAGATCTCCCTGACATACCGCCTGGAAATAATTTCAAACCGACAACATGTCAGGCTTTCATGTCTTGTAGAGTTCAGTTTTATCAGCTCAGCAGGTCAATTGTGGGCTTGTATTCCAAGAAAGCCAAAGAGTTGAAAGAATGACCTTTTTGTGCTTGCAAAATCCAACTTCTTGTTGATAATTGCAGTGGTTTTCAGACATTTAACCCACTGGGCAAACCTCAATGCACCAATCTATCCATGGGAAGGGCACCAGAAAGCACACCCCACAAGTTTTTTTGAGACACAATGCATGGAAGTTGCATTATGATTAGGCATCATAGTTTTCCCAGTCTACATCCTTGTGATTGAGCTCCCGGTTGGGTTTTCAAAGCAAAAAACTTGCATTTTGTGCATAGGATTCTGATGTTACAACAAAAATTTGAGGGTATTATGTTGCACTATATACAGTCCTTAGAAGTAATAGCATTCACCATATAATCAAAATCTAGTATCTGCTGCTCAAGTGGTATTTTGGTATTAACCGTTTCATCCAAGAAATAGTCTTCTGGCCATGCACAGACAACCAAAACAGTTTTGCAATTGCCACCCAAGGATTCCTTTAGCAAGGTGGTGAGACGACTGTGTCGGAATGGGATGTAATCCTGCCCCAGCCTCAAAGCATAGACAGTCTGGAATTCCCCATTCATCATGTCTGGTTAATGTCCATTGGAAAAATTCTTCAGAGGATGACATGACTGTCACAAAAGTTCTCATGAGATCTTACAATCTGCTTTATGGCTGGCTCTTAAATCTGACCCACATATTGTAGTCCAGGGAAATTTTGGACGCATGTTTTCTTAGTTTGCAAGGACAATTATACCTGTAGGAGGAATGAGAGAGACTTATTTATACCCATGGCCTCCCTTCTTAGATGGCCTCTGTAATCTGCAATGTTCTTCAAACGCTCATTTCCAGCTAAGTCTACCAGATTTAGCTTTGCCACTGTCACATCTTGGAATGTCCTGATTCCTGTCTGTCTCTCAATGTAAAATGTGAGCACACAATGGGACCTGCTTGACATCTGCAAGGTGAGGCAAACATTAGATCTCACATTTATGATCTGCAGCGTAAGAACAGGTCTAAAATAAGGGTTGATATGCAAACCCATTAGTCATCCAGAGCTTATATTCAACATCAACTATCAAGAACATAGCAAGATGCAGATTTCACAACACATACTCATCTGATGCTTGCCAATCTTGTGCTTATCACTGTTCAGTGCTGGCAATTCTTTTCCAATTATTATTCTGTTCTGAAAGCAACCAAAGACAACAGCCTCATTTCTGATAGTGTACCAACCTGATTCAATGTATGATTAGAGTAAGACCTCAACTTCTCGCCTTCAAAATACAGCTTCAGAGTTTCTGCCTCATTTTCAACTGGTATCTTTGCAAGCCCTGGAATCTCCAAAAGACCATTATCCTCAAGAATCATTAAGCACCCCCCTGGCTCGCCTTTCCTTTGTAGAAGGTCATATATGCCCTGCTTTGCATATCCCTCCTTGGCCCACTTCAGGAACATAATTGGGAGCAGGAACAACACAGACAGACAAGACTTTTTTAAGATGCTTTCCACACAGACCAATATACATGCAAAAGCATGTACCCACAAAACCAACAACAGACCAAGCCCAGGGTTGGTCGGAAAAAAAATCTTGTTCACTTTTTGACATCCAACACTTCTCTTCTCAACACCTTGACTTTCTGTTGAGGGTGAGCAAGTTGCATGCCATGCATTTGCAGACAGTAGACCTAACACTCCAGAGATTCATCAGTGCAAGAGATGTTTTCAATCAATCTTTCAGGCTTTCCACAAATGTAGCTACTGTGAAAGTGCTAGGACTATCAAAGGTTGGGTGTGACTTCCAGATATAGTGGTGCACACAATCCAAGTAAGAGACCAGGAAGACTTGGTGATGATTGTTTGTTTCTGAATATTTTCAGTGCAGATAGGAGTCAAAGTGCAGCTCCATTTGTCACACACCTCATTGTAAACTTCGAGATAGGACATTTGCACAGTGATACCGGCCTCAGGCTTTTCCTCCTTCTCCTGAAAGAGGCGATGCACAGCTCTTGGGATAATTCCTCTGCGTGCATACTCCTGCAATGAACAGCAGAGTGATGATGGCCAAGCCTGTACAAAAACCTTGAAAGCATAATTTCAATCACAAAAAGTTGGAAGAAGGTCACCGTGATTTGCATCCTTCGCTGAAGAATTTGAGCTCCTCTGAAGAATTTGCACTACTAGACTACTCTCTCAAAACAAAAAAAGGCAAGGTGTGTGTGTCTCACGATGTGTTGAGAACGATGGCATCAAGGTGATGAGACTTAGTTTGCAATCAGAATTTGGAATTTAGGGTTTGCAATGAGAACCGACCAACCTTGTTGCCACCAGTCATGGTGAAAGTCTTGCCAGATCCAACGTGACCATAAGTCATGATGGTACCATTGTAGCCCCGGAGCACATCATCTACGATTTCTTTGGCACACAAATCGAAAACAGTTTCCTGATCAATTGTCTGCCAAGAAAGATTCAACCATCGCCAACAACACGATCTGGATGATTAGGTACTACGACGAAGAACTCCTTTTCCCTTCTTTCTCTATAGATCAAAGAAAAAAAACACATTCCTCCTCTGGTTTCAAATTGAGCAAGGAAACTTCTTCTTCAGCGTCAGTAGATGTATGCAATTGGGAAGCTGTGCGACAATTCTACGCGACCAGAGATTGTGATAGGAATCGGGGCCAGCTTATTACGTACCCGAATAACGCTGTCCAAAGAGAACACGATCTGATCTGTGTAGAGCTTCGTCGGCCCTCCGCTATTGCTCTGTTTCTTCTGCACATCGATTCGAACCATCGCCTTGGCTTCGTCGAAGTGCAATGCGGAGGAAGGCTTGGAGGATGGCCGCATCCTCAGATGCACCTTCATTCTGCTTTCACATTCCCCGTACGGCATCTCTCTGATGAAGCAGCTGCTCTGATCTTTCTGACTCTGTACAGACTGTGTAGTGTATAGGCAAAACCACGAGCTCGATGCGGTGAAGAAGCTACGGATCTCTAATGTGCGAGCGATCTCATGCTTCTCTCGCAGTGCATGACATCATTTCTTCTTTCCAGCATGTCGCTGTTGTAGCAAAAGAGTCCGGATGCAATGTGATGCCGCCTTCTCTGCCCCTAACAAAAGGAGCATGATCCTGCGCGCATCACCATGGAGTATTCAATCTCACACGGCCGCCTCGTCCTGAAGAAGAATCCTCCGCATTCTTCCGAATTTCTCTATCTCCAGCTTCAGAAAGGAAAGAGCACACTTTCTTTCAAAGCAAAAGAAAGCTTCAATCCTCAACTTCTTCAGATTCAACACTTACTTTCACATGAATCGGCTGACATGGTCAGAAGAAACCAGAATGCTACCAAAGGAAATTTGCAACGGAAGTAAGAGCACTCTTGCTCCTCCTCCTCCTCCTCCTCCTCCTTTTCTGCTCCTCCTCCTTTCTTCGTCGCTAATGGGCTCTAATAGAAGCTCCAATTTGGAACTTTGCAACGGCGAAAGAAAAAACACTCCTCGTCCTGTTGGTAGCAGCTGAATTTTTCTGGAAAATAGATGCCGAAATTGCGATTCTTCCAGGCCGCAAAAAGATAATGTTCGCAGGCAGTGCGCAGATATCCACGCCTTCAGAAAGATCGGTCGCACACATGCAAAATGCAACCCAAAAACAGAGAGGAAAAACAGAGGGAAAGAGAGGAGATACAAAAGGGAAGCGATGAGGACCTGCGCGCGCGCGCGCCTGCGCACTAACGCCATGGAACATCCCGGGCAGGACCATTCTGCCCGGGAAGAGCTGTTTATCAGAGAGGAATTTTTTTTTTTCTGGGGCCCTGAAGTAACGAACCAGGAGCTTCCTGAGAGGAGGAGAGCATATCTGTTGGTGGAGATGCTCTTAGACTTGGCTAATGCCTTTCACCAGCCTCAGCAAACTGTACAAAAATGAGGGCCAAAACCATTTTTGCTGAGCCTAAGGACAATGTTTTGACTTTTCTTCATCCAATTTTAACTTTTCAGGCCACATACTCCGCATCAATGCACTCTAGAGCTCCTCTCATGAAGATTTAGAGCTCCTCTCATGAAGATTGTAACAAATATGATCTGACTACTGCTCCCTGTTTCTGATTTGTCAATCATAATGTTTGGTACAG
>Ga0209208_10004034_pt1 | contig 20929 bp, 10 predicted proteins | sample S1TSphfallax_3_FD_187694 | JGI IMG/M metagenome (GOLD analysis project Ga0209208, IMG submission 187694) | Host-associated microbial communities from peat moss isolated from Minnesota, USA - S1T2_Fd - Sphagnum fallax MG (SPAdes) (version 2) | ecosystem: Host-associated > Plants > Peat moss >...
ACATTTTTACCCATTTCCAAAACAAAAGTATAAATATTAAAATTCTAAATTAACTTCATAATAATATGATTATGGAAATAAATAAGGACCATGGAAATGAAGTTGAACCCTGATATATTAATTCCAACTTAATATGTGTTTTTGTATATTAAACTCCATTTATATGTAACATTGTAACAATTCATCAATGTGTTGATTTGCATGATGATTTATTCAAATAATTTTGATAAATTTCAAAAAATCATGGCCGTCCAAAATTTCATTTCAATACCTGTTTTACTTCAAAAAAAAATCACAATTTACAAAGTAATATTATTAGTTAGCCTTACATTACACAAGAAATCTTATTTTTAAAGTGTTTTTTTCAATTGATGCTTAAATGTTGTCCATTAAAAAATAATATTCTAAAATTTCTACCCAAATTTGCATATAGGAATATTAACAACTTTTTACTAATTATAGAGGTCCATGTCTATATAATTGATTATTAATACTAGGGAAATTATTGTGCGAGAAAACTTATTCCAATGAATAAAATTAATATGCACCTAAATAATACATCAAACCAATTAACAACCAATATTGAAATTATGTTATGAAATGTTTATTGAAGTTGACAATTAATAACAATGTTGGATGGTTGTTGCATATAGATCTTGTAAACTAGTCAAACCTTGAATTTAAATGTCCGAAATTTTAATGGATGAATCAGGGTAAACTTTTTTGTCCATATAACATCATCTTGGTAGCCCAATCTAGAAAAAGGTGGGAGGGAACATTTCAACTTGTGAAAGTTGTGATTTAAGGTTCTCAAAGGTTTTTCTTTCAGAGGGAAGTCTCGAACTTTTGGAAATCGCAAGTTAGGGTTTCTAAAGGTCTTTTTTTCTTCTGATGTCAATGTGCTCAATTCTCTCCTTGTCTAGTCTTTTCAAGTAATTCCTCCCCAACCATAGTTTTGTTTGTGTCCCTGTTATCTCTTCTCAAGTTCTTCATTCATGACACTAAGATTTTTGACTTCATCTATTTATTTGTATCATTGTTGTTGTTTCTTTCTTTCTTCCAGTTTCAAAAACTCCAAATGTGGGCTTCCACAATTAGAGCATCCAAAAGGTGTAAAAGCTTACAATGCTATGTGGTGTCAAAAAGTTACACAAGCAAATAACGATATATGACGTCTAAAGGCTGCAAAATCAAACAATGCTACTATGAACATTTTGTGTAGATTTTTTTTTCTTCAATTTTTTTTTGTCAATCCTACAAAACACAATAATCAATAAGTTTTTCATTTGGATTTCACCTTTACACTAGAGATAGGACAATCACAACTTCCCATCTTTCTTGTGAGACAAGGTCATGTCTAAATTTCTAACCTCTTAATGCTTCTCCTCTCTTGCCATTTTTCTTTTTAAATCTATTTTTATTTTTGCCCACCTTATAAAGAGAAATCAAATAAACACTACATCTTTCGAGTCATCATTTAGTGAGCATAGTCACATGTTACTCGTTATATGATTCTTCATTCTTATTTTCTCAATGCATCATCTACATTTAGAACCCTTAATCATTCATCCAGTTGAATAACAAATAATTTTTTTTTAGTATCGAATTATTAGAAATCATTAGACAACAAGAAAACCAACTGTCTCAATTTCACCCCATGGACATTCTTCCATTTCAAATACTCTCCATGAAACATGTTTTCTTCAGACCTCATTTGTATTTTATCATTACTTTAGTTAATCAATTTCCCTATTGTCATTTCAAGTGTTGTAGTCAATTTGATAGCTTGACATGGGAATCCACATATTGAAACCTTCAGCACCCAATCATTACATGGCCAATGGACAACCCTAGGATGGTGTGAAATCGAACAGTTTGGCAGTTGCCAAGTCAACACTTAAGTACAAAGTAGCCTTCCAATTCCATCCTAGGAAATGGTTTCGGGATCGTTAGATCATCCATTTCACCAGATGACAAAAACAAAAACTTCGTGAGAAATCGATCTAATAGCCATTAAATTGTTTTCCCACGAAGGTTTTGTCTTAATGATCTGATGACCACTAGATCGAAAAAACAACCTAGCAGTCGTTAGGTCATTGTTTTGTTGCTTTCACGAGAAAATGACCTAGCGATTGCCAAGTTGTTGTTTAGCTAGTTTTGCGAAAAGATGACTTGGCAATTGCCAGCTTCTTGTTTAGCCATTTTCACAAAAGGACGACTTGGCAACCGCCAAGTCGTTGCTTAGCTACTTTTGTAAGAGGACGACTTGGGGGTCGCCAAGTCATTCTCTCACTACCCTCATGAAACCACCACCTGGCAGCAATTAGGTCATCCTTTTGTTAGCCTCACAAGAAAATGACTTGGGAGCCACCAGGTTGTCCCTAAACCCTCCAAGACTTGGATGAGCGAGCTTCTTACAATCCTTGTAAAAAACCACTAGAGTTTTTTCTAGTGTATGTGGAGGGCACCTTACCTTGAGCAGTACATTCCTTGTCTAATTACTTGTTGACCCACCTTGCGCCTAAGGTGTCTCCTCTCCTCTGAAACAAAATCACAAAGAGCTGGGGCTGTCTCTATTTTGAGGTGCGCTGTCATTGTAAGTGAGGACGCTTTTAGGTTTATTACTTTTTCAGGTTTCCATCCCTTTCTCTTTCTTATATGCTCCTTGCGAGTGGTGGGGGCTTTGGAACATTATTTGTTCCGATGCCCCTTTGTGACCCATTTTACATTCTGCTCTTTTGGCTCAAACTTGGTTCCTCTCTTTTTTTTTCCTTCTTTTCCCCCTTGCTGAGTGCTTTGTTTAATGGAGTTTGCCAGGGTTTCATCATCAAGTCACAGCTACAGTTCCATTGTACAAGGAAAACCTTACTGGTTCTTTACATTGGCTATGGACCTCAAAGGGGGCAGTTCTGGGTATTCAGTACCACACCCATCTCCCGACTTATGTTGGGCCCATGTTCTAAGAACACTGGGTTAGTCATTACCTCGCAGTTTAATACTTTCTCACATTTTTCATGATTTTTTTGTGCCTCAACATGGATTGGTTATTTGTCACACCAAAGCTCTAAAATGACTGCACTCAACAGCTTGTCGCTTGTGGCAATGGGTTGGGTACACACTACACACCCATTCAGGATGTTATATTCCCACCTCTGAGCTTTAGGAGGGTCACAGTGCAACAACTTGCACAGTTTTGTGCAGTTGCAACATATATAATACTTCACAAAACACATGTCATGTTCTGCAAAGAAGAACAAGAAGAACTTGGATTCCACTTATGTTGGCCCACATTCTGAGAACAGTGGGGCCAGTCCTTACCTTTGCATTTTAATACTCTCACATTTTTCAAGACTGTTTTGTGCTTTCAAGTGGTTGGGTTATTTGTCACACCAAAGATCGATATATATACAAGGATGACTGGACTTGTTGGCTGCTTGCTTATCTCAATGGGTTGTGTACACACTACACGCCCGTGCAGGATGTTCCACTCCTCCTCCTGCCCCCCTTGAACTTTAGGCAGGTGAGAGAGAAACTTGCCATGCAGTTTTTGTGCATTTGCAATGCATATTCTCCTTCTTTGCAAAACACATGTTGTCATGTTCTGAAAAGAAGAACAAGAAAAACAAAATTTGAATTCCAAGTTCTGCTGCTAATCACTGCATTTGATATCCACCCAGTGCGATGCTTGTACAGGACCAGTTAGTTTCTGGTAGCCTAGTTCCGGTGAACATTCTGCAACATGGTTTTTAGGAAAATCTAGAAATCTCAACCCACATCTGTTCAACCCCATGCAGAGCTGCACATGCACCACTGTGCAGGGCATCACTTTGACCACATGAAGTTGATGCCGTTTTTAGCATCTTTCCAAACACATGATTTCTAAGCAATATAGATAATCTACTATGCTCCAAAACCAGTATGGTGCAGGCAAAAAGTTTGTACCAAGGATTTGGGTGAACAGGACCAGATTGGCTTGTCAAAGCAAAGAGGACAATGCAAGAAGTGAGAAGAAAAAGGTCCCCAAAATGATTGTTTAATCAAAAAGATTAAGTTAGTTTAGAACACTAGTGTATCTTTTTCCTCTAGTTACCTCAATTGGGCCCATACTTTCTGGTGCTGTGTTTTTCTTACTTTCCGGATAACTCTATTACCTCCACTAGTTCAAAACAGAACAAGTTCTCTGAATTCAAACCAGAAAGCCGACACTTTGCACACATTAAAATTGCCCAAACTGTACTTGGTACCAAATTGTACCAAAAATACGTACAATTTGGTTAAGAAACCAATGTTCATACTTGTGGTGAATTGTCGCCTAACCAACATGCAACAGAGATGATTGTAATTTGCTGCTGCATTTTGAATTATAATGCATATGTATGAAGTGCAAAGTGCAAACTGGACCCAGTTAGTTCTAACTGAGAACTGGTCAACACTTGTGCATGTAGACAACTTGTGTGAACTGTAGCCTAGAAGACTAAGAAATATGGGAGGGTTGAGTTCAGAAGACACATGGATCAAGAAATCCTAACTCTTGTCAGAACCAAGCAAGATAATATCTTTCAAATTTCGACAAAGTACATAGTAAAGACCAATCTAAGATGGCAACAACCATCTGGGAAAAAATTGTAACATCTACCACTTCACACATGGGAGGAATGGCCAAGCTTGCACGAACAATTGTGGGTTGCCATAGATGAAAAATTCAAGAAAATATTATGCAATTACAATGTAGGCACTAGGCACAATGAAGACTATTGGAATATGAATGTTCAAGACTTGAAATAAGTCTAGGTTTTCCTTAAAACTTTGGGCATAACTCGTATGATATAATTCAAGAGTTTTTTTGGTATTAAATGCATCTTAAGTTTATTGTGAGGTAAAAGCATGGTTAGATGACTCAAAACTGATATATGAGAGTTCACATTTTGACAATTGCTAAAAGTTTTACAATAATGATAATTAGCAAACTATTCATTCAATATGCATTTTCTTATATTTTTTGTCACAATATAATTGATAAACCAACCTATCTAGCTATCACTAAATATGTGATTGGTAAAAAAATTCATAAGGAAAGGTTGGAGTTTTCAATGTGAAATTGATTTTTATTGACAAAAAAAAGTCCTTTATTATTAGATTAAATATTTTAAAATTAAAATATCTTGTATTCGGAAGGTTTCAATGCATATTATTTTTAAACTTTTGAAATTATGATGTTCTATTTTTATTTTTTATTTTGACACTACTAATTAAGTCATACTATTGAGCCCACACATTTAAAAAAAAATTTGTGACAAAAACAATGTCATTATTTCAAAAGTTTGTGCTATGAATCCACCTTTTGTTTTAAAAATCATTCATATTTTCCAATATGAATCCCATTGAAATCTATTGCACTATGAATATTTTAAAAATTGACAATGTTAATTTTGAATATGACTTTATGTTTTAAATTCATCTAGAGTCCAAAAAAGTTGTTATTGTGACAATTGAAACAATCTACTTATATGTCATTTCACCTTTTACATGATAGCTCTAGTGGGGATGACATCTTCAAACAAATTGGCTTAAGCTTACAAGGCCAAATCAACCTCAATGATGATTCACCCATTTTAAGATGCAACTAGAATGCAAAAAATTCAATGGGTTAGAGAATTGTCATGGAGCTAACAACACAAATGAAACATAGTTGCATGAGAATCAACCTCCAATTGTGCCCCTTGTGCCAAGGTCCAAGAGTTGCACAAATGCCACTACCCCATTACAAATGTTAATAGTTAATCCAAATTCGAATTCAAAGAAATTTTCAAATGCCATGATTGTTCCATTGCAAAATCCAATAACAAGTCACCCAACCCCCATCTTTAAACTATTAAAATAGGTTGCAACAAAACAATAGGACATTGAATAGCAAATTCAAGCAAGGAATGAAGAGGAGCTACTCTTTAGACTTTAAGTCATAAAATGATGGCTAGAGCAATAGAAAAGGGGAGCAAATTGCTTGTATATTCAATTGACACATACATGCCAAAAGTTTGATTATGGAAGAGAATCAAGCTCAAACCCTTATTCTTGCTTGAAAACTAGTTGGAATATTCTAAATGCAAAAAAAAACATCAATTGAAACCAAGAGAACATGGTGAAAGCTATAATGATTAATTTGGTTGAAATTATGAGTATGGCATTTACAAGAGTTATACAAACCACCAACAAGAATTGTGGCAACCCCATGCAAGCTCTTAAAGACAATAACATGGCCAATGACAACAAACTTGATTATTAAAACATTTCATGATAGAAAAAATGCATAGGTTTTGAGAAACAATTGCAATTTGAGTTTTATAGTGCGTAACTTTATATGAAACTTCTTTATTTGCCAAGAGAAAGAATTAGCTTCCTCTTCAACATCATTCTAGACATTTCTTGCCTTTAGATATATATGATAGACACTTTGATCCTCATGGACATGATCAAAACTTGAAGTTTGAAACTCCTTTTAATTTTCATTCAATGATGCAAGACAAATGTTCAATATTGGACTCATTTTCATTCCTTAGTAGAAATTATGAAGCATACAATAGCAAGTTTAAACACATTAAAACTTGTCCAATGACATCCATTTATTCAATTTTAGCACATTGAGAGTGTGTAATTTAATTTTTCCCCAACCCCACCCATGAACCTAAAAAGATGGATTATACAAAGTATAAGACTAGTTAACTTTCACCACCTAGGTTAATCATTGTAGTTTGCCAATGAAAAATAATAATTTATTATGCTAAGAAAGAGTAGTCATTTCTTGTTACATGTGTTATTATAGGCCACAATGAAGATGTGCATTTTTACCATCCAAAAGAATATCCACAATGTTATTCTTGTAAATTGCCATCTAAATTTTTTGTAAAGGCCAATTTATTATTGCCATTGCATATGTTTTCAAGGATCAAAAAGTCATGCAACTTTATTTTGCATAGTAGCTCCCTAATTTTTATTTTTTGTAAAATCCCCAACACATTTTCAATTATACAATGGCATTGCTTGTGTTTTCTATGATAGAAAAATTTAAAGATGGTATGGGTTCTTTTTTTTAAAAATGGTGTCATGATTCAACTTATAAATGATAATCTTTGTCACCCAACGATAAAGTGGATGCAATCTTTAAACATGTTAATAGAAACCAAGGTTGTTTTCTTAGGTGACTATTTATCTTGCAATGTTTCCATAGTAATATACTAGGAATATTTTGTTTGAAATTTAAAACAATCAAATTTGACCCAAAATGATGTTGCAAAATATTATTATGTAAATATGTGTTTAAAGAACCTCCCCCAAAAATGTGATGTTTAAAAATTCTCCCCAAATAAATATAATGCTTAAAAACATTAGTTACAATGCTTAATTGATGATTTTCAAATATCATGCCTTCATTAGATTCATTCCAATTCATATATCACATGTTTTAAAATAAATTAAAAAAAAATTCATGAATATTTTTGAATGACTTGCAACATTAATACAATTTCTTACATTAAAACATAAAAACTTAAACATCTGTTACAAGTCTTGTTTTGGATCTTGTTGTTGTGAGTGCACCCATCATGATTTCATGGTTAGGAAATTGTTTTTATAGTTATAAAATTAGGGGACTTGGGTTGCTTCAATACATGCATTCTTTATTACAATGATAATTTTTTTGACATTGCACTTTAATGAATTTTGATCCATGAGTTGGGCAAACCCATCCCTTGGGTGGTACCACTAAGAATGTCACACCCCAAAATTTTGAAACTTGCCCAACTTTAAAACAACATAAGATTCATTTAAAAATAATAATTCATTTGAAAATTTATATCAAAAGATTACTCAATTCATGAAAATTTTGAAAGTTCATTTGGATTTACAAAAAGTTTAATTTTAGTATTTCAAATGAGTGGTTGAGGAAAAGCTTCAGGAAAATAACATTTGAGATTCCTTTGTTCAAAAACACAAAAGGAACATGTTTTTTCAACTTAATTTAATTCTTTTAATTTTTAAAAGGTCCTCAAATAGTCTTTTTTATATTTATTTTTAAAATAGTGGTTGAAGTAACCACAAATTTTTGAGAAATTTCAAAGGTCATGACTAGGTGATCCTAAAAAGCCACTACATTCATCTCTACAAATTTTTAATAATATTTTTTTTTTGTTTCAATCAACAATTTGGCCATACCTTAATGACTTATAGTTGATAAATTAAAAATACTAATTTACAATGGTGCAACTTAATATTTAATGATAAAAGGTCAAAAATTTTAGAAACACATGTCAAGAATTGTATTTAAGGATCATAATTTATAAAGGTACGAATTACTTTGAATATGGGTGTGGGACATGGTAGACTTATGAAATTAGCACCTTGCACAACATTGCAATGTTTCTAAGGATGGTACTATCTTGCATTGCTTCAACCATTTCCTAGTCACTACTACTTGTCCAACATTTTTTATGGTTATTTTTGAACTTCAAAATGGAAAATGATTCAATCTCATTACTTTGAATTCAAACATCGTGCAATTGTGACTTAGAAGGTAAAAAACTATGGTGAATTAGATTATCTTCTTTTTAGGCTCAAGATGAATGCTAGATTGAACCAAACTTAAGAAAGATTCAACATGTTTGTCAAGATAATGCTCTCAATTTTTAATGCACGTGTAACATCCTTGTTATACTAAATTAGTCTTGGTAGTAATTCTAGAAGATGCAATAGTTGATTTTTTAAAAAGCAACTTGCTTTTGCAAAGTATAAAATTGTGATGACAATAACTTCTCATTTCCTTTAACATTTAAACAAAGCATGCATCTAACTTGGGACACCAACCAAACATTTAGTATTGATTCTACTCAAATAAATTTGGTTGCCCAACAATTTGGAGGGCACGAGATTTGTCATAAGAGGGAGTTTGTTAGGCGACCTATCAAATTTGGTGGTCACTAGTTGACAAACTACAAAATCATTTGGTCAAAAATTGCCTTAAAAAATGGCTATGATGGTATTAGGAAGGCAAAGCCCTAAAGTCCCAAGGGAATTGTTGGCGATGGAGCCTAAAGACATACACCCCTTGTTTATAATGGAGACTAACACATGACATTTGGCACACATGTTGGTGGGGGGGGGAGAGAGATAGTTGCCATTCAAGGTTTGAAGTTTGCACTGTGTTTTGAAAGGAAAAACCATCTGACAAAAAAATCTTTCAATGTAAACACAATGAAACAAAATCACCCAAACCACGTCAATGTAAAACTTTGTCATGTAAGGGTTTAGGGTTAACCCTAAACACCCAACACCAATGCTGATTGCAAAACAACCACATGTGATAGAATTACACAGGTGTAAGTAAACCTTGCCATTTAAGTTAATGAAAAAACACCAATGTCCAATCCGATCGGCGAGGTGCTAGAACACCCCCTACCGAGAGCTCTGTCCAGCAGGCTGGTTTCGCTTGTCTTTTTGCACACCTTTTTCAGCAAAGAAAAAGGCAAGAAACCTTTTTGCACAGTTCTGCAAGAAACCATGCAACCCGGGTTTTCAATGTTGAAGTTCTTCCAAAAGGAGATGAACATTCTTTGCTTTGTCTTCAATTGCCAATCTTGTGGGCACATATGTCTTGCTTGCATTGCATTACAGGCGCAGGCATTCAACCCACGATCTCCCATGCAACAATCGTAGCATTCATTAACCACTAACATAGCAAACCAACGCAGCGCTGCCCTGCTTATTTTGAAAATTTACTCAAGACACAAAGTCAAAAAGGGCAAGCATTAAAAAAAACGCTGCGACAGAACAACGCAGTTCTCCGCAAGGGCTGCACTGTGAGGCCCGAAACCAGCGCCGGACTGAGCTCGTTAGGGGGGGGCATTTAGCGCCTCGCCTGATTCGCTCCCCTCCCAAAATATACATGTCTGCTGCAAGCAGCCAACCCTTCAGCTGCTATTGACTTTGACGTGATTTGGGGCCCCGGTCGCATTAGTCCACCGCCACCTTGAGGCGGTAGCTGCATGCCTCATCTTCCTCAATCGCCGCCCCCGCCCGCCGTTGACATGTACTTCCTTTCTTCTCAAGTAAACAAAACGCTGGAATTCAGTCAGAACTCTCTCAACACAAAGAGCCTTGTTCGAAGAAAGGATAATAAAAATCTTTTGCATTGGCAACAAAAATGAGACATTTGGACCAACCAAACTGAAAGTTGGTTTGGCCAAAGCCATAGCATCGTGGAAGCCACAACCCGACTAAACAAACAAACAAACAAACAAACAAGCAAAGCACGTACGCACGGAATGCACAAATTGTTCTAGAACTTTTGACACCCTTTTTTACAACATTGAGCTTTTAACCACAAACATGGCCTTTATTTTACAAGTTGACATACATTTATTCCAATTGACCTATGAGACCTAGATAACTAATTTGGGTACCACACACTTGTCATAATTTGGTTTTATTGAAGAAATTAGAAAATATCCTCGTGAGATGAATCAGCTTTGTTGAATTTTGTTTCCCAACAAATTTGTTGTTTTTTTTTTTTGACAAAAATGTTTGGGGAAATTTTGCATAAGTGTCTTTTTTTTTGCTTCCCCAGTGTAAAATCTTCTAAATTTGGCTAATTTTTTGGAAATATTTAATAAATTTTCAATATCGCAAAATTTAAAGAAAGAAAAAACCTCCCTATCATCTTCTAGAGAGTCCAATAATACTATGGATGTATGTATGGATGTGGGTGGACCCATCCTTTGTGTGCACAAAGAGGTATCAGCAAGGATGATATTTACTCTACTCACATTACATTAATAAATTGAAATGAGAGAGAGAGAGAGAGATGAAAACCCGAACTTTCCAACCCTTTGAACAAGAAGGTAAGATGGAATCCCCAAAAAAATAAAGTTCGACATTTATTTTCTCCAAAAACATGGATGGCCTTGCTTTTGTTAAACATTCATTCAACAACTCAAGTGTTATCCACACTAGGATGTGCATGTATTTCAAACCCATTGAATATGGGTTTTTTTTTGTTTCAATTTATCATATAACTCTCAAAATTAGTAAAAATGAAAACAAAATTTCTCAAGAATTTTGGTCAAAACCAACAAAACTTGTCAAGGAAAAAAATATTGCATTGAATTGTGACAAAGCAAGCATAATAAATGTCTAATGGTTCTTCAATGTTCAACCATTAAACACATAACCAATTATACAATCTAACATTGAAGTACCTATTCAAGAGGATTCAAGTACCATCCATGTCTACTTCTACAACAACAACATTTAGCGAGGTAAAAATAAAGAGGTAATAATGTCAACAAATATTATGGAACATTGAATATATATATATATCAACAATTAAAGTGCCACCAGCATTCTATCGTGAATCATAAATATAAACTTTTGTCTAGAAGAATCATTCTTGGGGGCACACATAGAGAGTTGTAAACCAATGGAAAACAAATATTGAATGTTTCATTTTCAATTTATGGGACATGTCTTCTTGCCTTGTGCATCATGGAAAATGCGAAGGGGACGAATGATAACTTGAGGAAACAAATTGCAAAACTGTTTTTATTTGAGTGTGCACACGATGGGATACATGGTTCCATGTCTTTCTATGTCTTGATGATATGAAGTTTGAAAAGTATTAAGTCATATTAACTCCTCACTCATGCAATGCCACTTGAAATATGAGCTGAAGTTCCAATTCAAATTGAATGATAAGAAATATATCTTTTATATGATTTGAAATTATTTGAAGTGAACTGATAAAAGGATTTCTGAACCCATCAAAATTTGGAGATATTACAAACTAGCAGAAGCTATAAAGACATTACATTGAAATATCACATTTACATGGAAATATTAACCCTTTGAGTCAGCACAAATTGACTTGAACAATTTTAATATGCCAATTAGAGCACATAATTCTATGATGGCCAGAACAAAGGGTGGTCATGATTAGGGTAGGCAGGCAGGTGTCCGAGAATTTAAGGTAGGGTTTCTCTCCATTTTTGGAAGAGGGGGCCCCATTGTTTGTGGTGTCCAAAGAGTAGATGGAGCCCTTCTCTTGTCGCATCTGTTGCACTAAAAATTGGTAAAAAATGGACTAGAGACAAGAAAGTTACAGGCCCTGAAGAAAGGGGGTCGTTTTTACAAAAACAATTCTCAATCAAACAGCTGTTTTTAGGGTTTAGAAATAGGCCATTTTGATTTTTTGGAGCCATTTCCAGAATCACTTTCTCAATTCCCTTTATGTGTAGAATTGGAACCAGAGTTAAAATCAAGACTTTTGAACATATTTGATGTTTGGAGAAGAAAAATTTGTATAGAAAAAAGGTCCATGGATGGGAACTCATCCACAAGAAGTACAAGGCAAATAAAAGCAGGAGAACACATGTCACGCAAGAACATAACAATCTGGACATCACTAATACACTAATAAAATTGAAGATCGTAAACTAAAACAATATCATCTACCACAAATCGGCTAACAATGAAGGTGCATTGATTGCAATGTGAGAAAGAAATAAAAAATGTTTATCAAGTGCGACAACATGTAGAAGAATCACAATTGCTTGGAGGGTTATGGACACACATTGCTGATCAATAGAAATAAAACACACAGCGCAAGAACTAAAGAAGACTATTGATAACAGATTATAATGGTTTAAGCATAAGATGTTAAAAATCAGTCAAAATGAGAATGAAAGCAACCATAAGTCTTCAAAGGTGTTAAATGAGCTTAAGATCGTAAATGCAATTAATACAGAAATATTATTACAATTGTTTCCCTCAATCTACTTTTCCTCCCATTTGCTTTTACCTTGTGACACCTAAACATATTTTGGGTCCATGCTATGTATGTTTTGAACTTGTTATGGGTATTAGGGGTATGTAACCTGTCACTAGGCATGTTATGTGCCTTTTGGACCATTCATACATGGAAGGTTATAAATGCAAAATGTGCTCAAGTGTCACCCAATTTGTTTTTTAAAAATGTATGGGGCAATGGGCACATTTAGGGGAAAAAACACAACAATACTTGTGTATTAACCACATTTACAATCTTATGCCAATTTAACATTTTCCATAAGACTATAACAAAGGAAATGAAATCACCTCTTGATTCTGCATATGATTGTGTCTATTCTAGAACAATAACTTTCATTTTACACACTATTGTGGAAGATGCATTTATATCATATTTGAACAAGTTGGATTAGCTATGACAACATCCACCAAGGTCCAAAATTGTTTTTGGTGATAAAAATATTCACCACCAAATGTGGTGGGGGAAAAAAGTGGGAAATTTCTTTTTGTACGTGTGCCCCATTTTCCAAAATAATTGGTGTGACGATATCCCAAAAAGTATCCTAGGCTATTGTGCATTCACTTTTGCATGAGCACCAAAACAAGTGGATACCCAAATCATTAATGGTATGTCCACATTGATAATGTGAAAGATGTGCAATTATAGGATGTGGCAAGCTAAGGTGGGTACATAATGCTATAAGAAAATGAGCTTAGCACAAATAGAATGTAGGTGTGGTAGGACAAACTAATAATTAAAAGCCCATGATTGGACTTGCAAAAGATTAAAAATGTGTTCATGTGGCATCTAGAAGAGCATTTATTAAAAGTCTGGCAAACTTTTGCTCATGTAAACAATCCTTCAAAGAAGTTTATAATTAAACAATTATACCATATGACTTTCAAAAATGGGGACCTAAGAACAAACAAATTGGGGTAGTAAAATTTGAGTATCCCATAGTGCCAACTAGAAGGGAAAAATGTTAATCTTGACATGTGTCACTACATTGAAAAAATAAGGTGATTATATCACTAGAAACAAATGATAGGTGCAAGAGCAATCAAAGCCCAACATCCCAAAAAAGCAAAGGTAGTAAGTTGAACCATTGAAAGAAGGCCAAACCCCCCTAAGAAGCAAATAAAATGACTTGATGATGAGCCAAATGACCCATCATAATGCTAAAAGATCATGTGCCCAATAACTTTTTCAACTTACCCATGGTATGTGAATCAAATCTAACATAATGCTACAAAATATTTGGAGAAAAAAATGTAATACATAGTAAATAATCTTGACATTAAGCATAACAAAACAAAAGCATCAAAAAATTTACTTATGGATCTACAAGCATAATAAGGTTAGTTGTGGTGCTTAAATCCTCTTGAAATGTTTTTATGACAAAAAACTTCACAAATGGCATAAAACACACTATTGCACCTAGAATATATAAACTTATGTCGGGTGTAAGAAAGTTTGCAAGAAGTGATATGGATGGGTCTAGTCCCTATGGAAATTAAGCAACGCACTTCACTACTTGAATGGAAAATCAAAATATTACAATTTTTACCTATAATTGTAAAAGTGCAAGTATTGCATCTAAGACAAGACCAACAATATGCATATCATTAACAAGTGAAGAAAAAACATAAGTAAGGTGGGTTATAATAATAGGGCAAAAATGTACTAAAGTAAACAATGTTCCACCTAAAGGATCCCCATATTGTGTACCAAACTCAAGTGAAATGATTATAAGATCTTTGTGTCAAAATGCCTACAAAAAATATAATGGGGTTGGGCATGCATAAAATCATTCAAAAAATAAGAAAAACTAATCCATGGAAGAAAACTACAACTTTTGAAAAATGGTTGTTCATGATATGAAATTAAAGGCATATAATTGTTCATTTGTAGTACACCCAATTTATATGCAAATCCAACATAACAAATACCTCATGGACCACCATTTCACACCTACCTTGTGGTGCCACACAAATTGTTGAAGACTAAAATGTTTTGCAAATGCATCCTTGAATTGAATGGTAATTGTGCATGCAACCAACTAGTAAATCACCTTTTTTATTACAATGGGTTGAATGCCATTACTCTACTTTTCTAATGTTAATAATCATGATGGCACAAAAACAAACACAATATGGATAGGGAATATGAGCATGAGCAATGTGCCCACACAACTCCAAAGAATTTCAAAGCCAATTATAAAATTATATAAAACAAAACAATCTTGTAAAAGTTCATACACCATACTTGAAAGCCACTAGGTGAAAGGCGTGGTGAACATGCCAAAGTGAAAATAAATGTCGTTTAATCTAAAATAACCTTTGTTTTTGGATAGTAATTTTCAACAAAAAGGGGGAAATTGACTTTTGTTAATGGATGAAATAAATGAACTTGGTTGTTGCAGTCTTATTATCAAAATGTTCAAAATCAACATTGCTTGAACATATTTTCCAACGTGTAAATGCCCATGCATGGCATAATTGTGCCAATGGAGGTGGAGAGATCTAAAATCATCTTCGAAAATTTTCAAAAATCTAAAAACGAGGCTTTAATTGTGTGCTCTTCTTATATCAATGTTTCGCAATCCCCCTATTGTACCATTGAAGGTATGCATAAAGCTCTTGGTGGCCTTTCTTGCCACCTCATGGAAAAAAAAAAACCACCAAAAAAAAAGGAACAAAAATGCATACCAAGGTGCAATGTCAAATGGGTTGATAGTCATACAAGGTAAAAGAATTCACAAGGCACACTGAATATAAACATGAAACAATATGGAATAAAATGGTATGAACAAAGGTGTGATAAATTTAGATGGAAAACATTAATGATATCTATGGATATCATCCATGCCCAAGCGAAAAAAGGGGATGATTGTAATGAATACCAATGCCATGGAGTTCATTCATTTGAATGTTCATCCATGTACCTAACTTTTTGTTTAGTTTCAGTTCATTCTTAATTAATTTCTAGTTAAAATTTAGTTCACTTTTATTTAATTCATAAAACACTTCCAATTGACTCATAGTTCACTTTAGTTAAGTTTTAATTAAGTTTTAATTCACTCTCAATTAACTCCAAGTTAAGTCTTAATTAATTTTAATTAAGTCTTAGTTGACTTCTAATTAAATGTTAGTTAACTTTAATAAACTCCCAGTTGATGTCTAGTTAAGTTTTAGTTAAATTTCAGTTAAGTTTTAGTTAACTCATAGTTGACTTTCAATTGAAAAGGTTCTTTACTTGATGCACACATAGGAACCCCCTTGGAAGCTTTCTTAAGCTAGGTCCCCAAAGGGGTATAAATAGAAATAAAACTTTTCATTTCCTTTAGTTTATTCAACACCAATCTTAAAGCACGATCTTGCACCATAGCCTTGTCATGTTCTTTTCATGTTCATGTTTGAATATGTTAATATAATAAAAACTCATTTTCATGTTTGTCTTGCACATTTTGTGTTCTTGTTTTTGAATTGCATAATCTTGTCTTGTTTTTTGTTTGAAAATTAAATTTAGCCTTTGTTCTTCGTGTCCTTGACAACAACCTCAACAATGCCGAATGCATCATAGCTCCTATAACTAATTAATCCTATTCCAACTACATATAAACAACCACATGTGAGACATGGAACACATATACATGGAAAGGGGGACCCCATTGTGGACAATAATGGTTGGGGAGTAGCTCGTGGTTGATGTGATAAACAAGGGGTGGAGTTTGTTGTTGTACCATGTGAGGGTGAAAAAATCAACCAAGGCAAAATGAAAAGGATGAGAATGATATTGAAAAGGTAAAGTTGAATTGCAATGGTCCATGGGGGCCATCTTGATATTAGACTTTGACTGTGATGCATGTTGTCGTTTCAAAGTTAATGAAAATGTGAAATTTTCCACTTTTAAATACTCCACTTTGTCAAAACCCTAAAAACTTATTTCAATTGACCCGAATTTTTAATTCTAGACCCAAAGCCCAACTGAAGGAGCTAGTAGTACCATCATCCAAGTGCCACAAAAACCTCCACTTTCTTCCAATGACATGATTTCTAGTTCTATTTTTCTTCATCTTGCATTTTTGTTGATACACACTCTCAATGCCAACTTTGTCATGTCATTCAAAAAATCTAGAAAAGTGATAGTTAGTCTCTCCTTCCCGATGACACCGAATGACATCTTGCGTTAGATTGTTGATACAACAAGAATGTTTAATAGGCCTTTTAAAAAATCATAGGATGAATGCCCTTGTTGCATACTATTGGGAAAAACTTCATAAAATACTTTATCTAAAACCTTCAAACCTTAAACCCATTCTTCACACTAGTGTTTTGCAAGCTTTTGTATTCTAAGAAAAGATGTTGCTATACTAGCACAAAAGCTTATGCACAATTAAAGCTCAAGATCAAATGTTTCAACTTTTTCTTACCCTAAATTGAAACCGTTGAAGTTGTTACTCTACAACAACATGATCTTTTGTTTGGAGGGAAGGATTTAACTCCTCCATCCCCAACCATCTATGTTTGAGGTGGCACCAAGAATTTATAATGGAGCATTAGTTGTGATAGCCTACCAAAAGCTAGGACAAATTTAGCAAAAGGACCCCAATTTTTTCTTAATTTAAAAAAAAAAACCTATTTGTAGTTTGCATTCTTTTTTATAAAATGTTTTTGGTAAAAATTCACACCAAAAAAAAACACTGGTCCAATTGAAAAAATTGCAAACGAAAATCGATGGTCATCACCTTTGTGAGAACTATGAATTTGAAAATCAACTTTTAAAAAAATTAAAAAATTGAAAACCTGGATTCTCTAAATTTCTAAAAAGAACCAGAGCCCACAATTGCCAAAAAGAAATGAGAGAACCTCCTAACACTGGTCATGACTCCTTACCTTGTAAGGGCAAGCTAAACTCAGGAGCCCAAATTAGGTGCACAACAAGTACCCAAGGGCCCCAATGTTCTCCATGTATGGGACAAGATATGGATCCCTATGGAATACTTTGCTTTCTCACAAGCCCTTTGCCCTTTGGCCCTCAGCTTTGTACCACTTTGTATTATTTTGTTTCTCTAAGATCACGGTCGGGATTTTCTGCATATCTATAGAATTAGTTTTGTACATCCTACATACCCCCAGAAAAAAAATAAAAAAAAGTAAAAAAAAGTGGTCAATTTCACTTTCATGGCCAATTATTTAAGCCTTTTGAGCTAGTAGTTTGCGGTTTTCTTCAATGGCATGCAAATTTTACCAAACATAAGTGCCCTTGCAACCGGACCAGACCTTTGCATAATATGTTAAAAAATGCACTGCAATATTCCCACTTACTTCCAAATTTTGGATTTTTTAAAATGTGAAAACCTAGCAAAAAAAAAAAAAAAAACAAACAAACTTGGGTCCATATCTAACTTAAGAAGCTACATTTAGAGCCAATTATAAATTAATAAATAATTTCATCTCCCATATTTAGTATTTGGAAAAAAAGAAAATATTCTCAATATGCCCAACACTTGCTTAAATGACTGAATGGCATCTTAAACATCATTTTTTAATACCTAATGACCAAAATTAAAATGGTAACACATAGTAAGGCTTCCTTTTTCTTTTCTTTTTTTCAATTTTTTGATATCAGAATTTTTGCAAATTTTTCCAAAACACTTATCAAAATTACTAGAATTTACACTAGAAAAAAATTCCAGAATTCTCCCCATTTTTGGGGTAAAAAAACTACAAAATGGAGGTGGGTGGGGAGGGGAACATTGGTAGGTACAATAATATTTTGAGGCACCCAACATTCAAAATATAATTCCAAATATTGGAGAAAAAGAAATATTGTTAAAGAGGAAAAAATAGGTTTATTTAAAAAAGAAAAGAAAAGAAAAATTATTATTATTATTATTTCAATAAAAGACCATTAATTTGTGTGCTCTAATGCTCTAAGCTACAATAAATAGTGTCTACTAGGCAACGTTTTAGCATTCAGCACGTTCTTTGTGGTTTAAAAAATTTTCAAAAGAAAAAAAATCTTTTTCGTAGCACACCCACCCGACCCTCTAGCCAATTGGAAATGGTTGGCATCTTTTACATAAGTCGCCTAAGTAGCCACGTTTATGTGGATGGAAAAGAAGGTGTGGTCATACAAAGAGTAAACTTTGGAATACGGGAATTTATTTCTTATGTGTATAATAATAATAATGACAATCCCTAAAATGTGACAAATTGTAAATGAAAATAAAAATATTAAACTAGGTGCAAGGTAATTAATTAATAATGACCCATCTTTGTGACAATTGTAAGTGAAAATAAAACAAAATGGACTTGTGATTCTCCAAAGGGTTTACAACTTGAACCATAGTTGAACATAGGAATATTGTATGAAGTCTTTTTTAATTAATTATTAAATGACAAACCCCATGTACAAAGTACAAACCATGTTCAAGGTTATTCCTCTACTCAATTACAAGGACATGTAAAATAAAGATATCATTCTTAAAGCAATAACTTGGCAAGGGAGGCAAGTTGTCTAGCAAATTACATTGTCAATCAAACATTGGAAAAAAGAAAAGTTTTGGTACTTTTTGCATGAAACTTGCAAATGTCAAAAACACACTCATCACTACTTCAAAATGATTTGCATGATATGCTTCTTTAAGGATTGACCTTTATTTTTTCAATTGAAAGAGAGAGAGAGAGAGAGAGAGAGAGGCCCATGCCAAATTTATGCTCACTTCCTTTTTTTGGGGGGGAGGTGGGCCCAGGGGGAAACAAATAAGGAATTTTATTCCACTTTGAGCTACTGACACACATAGATGTCTACTTGTGCATGATACTTTGATTCATGTCAAAATCATGTTCTATTGAAGCACTAACTTAGCTAGGGGTTGGTCCCCTTTGCCATCAAGATCCCAAACAGTGTTTGCTTTTGTCTCTTCTTTTGTATTTCTACTTGGAAGTTTCAATGGCTTAAAACATGATAGCATTTTGGTGATTGAATTGAACTTCTTCCAATTGGACAGCTTTGGGAGATGAACCCCACACCTCTTTTCTATGGTAGACATGAGACATTTGAAACAGTCAGTTCCAAGTGTAAAAGTGTTAGAACAGCCTCTACAAGTTTGTGGGAAATTTTATAATGTAATTTATAATGTAAGTGATAGATGGGTTTCGGTGTCCCATTTAGATATTATTTTTGGTTTTTTTCTTAAGGGGGATAGGTGGTCATCTGCTGGTTCCACTTTTGGTTGTACCAATTTTGAATCAAGGCTGGGGAACACACTAGTTATGTTCTGAGAACAGGCCATGGTAGAACCTGGTTCTACCTGACAAAATGGCATCTCACCTTATGGGGCTTGACACATTTCTATGTGGAACATGCCCTACTAGTTCCATTCCATGGTAGAATCCTTTCCCACCTGACACAATGGCATCAAGTCCAGTACTCACCGAATGGGTCTTGAGGGACTTATAGGTAGAATGGTTCCCACAAGGCCCATTCCATAATACATAATATTGCAAACTAAATAAAATAGAAAGTAGAGATTTGTCTGCGTCTGCTTAGTTTATTGTCAGAATTGAAAAAAATCTTTTTTTTCTGTCCATTTGGCTCATACAAACTCCTTGCCATTTATTATGCTGCACCCTGAGTCCCCATGTCAGCCTTTCTTCTGGAAATTCATCATTTTTACTACCATGAGCCAAGTAATTGTTATCAAAGTTTTTTTTTGGGGAAGGATCCTGTTCTCACTAGCTCACGGCCTGGTTGGCCTGCCAGTTTTACTGGAACTTCATGGAAATTATTCTGATCCCTGGTTAGATGGTTGGATGTGAGATTTATTTCATGAGGAACTTGTGCAGATGGTTCAAAGGTTTGCGAAATTTTGCTTTGTGGAATGTGGAAGGAACTTACAATAATATGTGATGTTTTATTCCTTTCAAAAGGTTTTTTTCTGACATGGGAAGCCAGCCAGAGAGGTTCCCCCCCATCTGATGAGTACAATAATTCAAAGACTTTTCGGACCCATTCCATTTGTTATTTTTTGCCTCGCTCTCCCAAGACAATGCAACAGTCATGCTTCTTGAACTGACTGGTTGCTTGAAA
>Ga0209208_10004035_pt1 | contig 20929 bp, 15 predicted proteins | sample S1TSphfallax_3_FD_187694 | JGI IMG/M metagenome (GOLD analysis project Ga0209208, IMG submission 187694) | Host-associated microbial communities from peat moss isolated from Minnesota, USA - S1T2_Fd - Sphagnum fallax MG (SPAdes) (version 2) | ecosystem: Host-associated > Plants > Peat moss >...
CCAAATGCAGCAGCCCCCGCCCCCAAAATGGCCAGAATTACTAATTCAGTCATAACTCATAGGTCCTCAGGGTTAACCAATGGAGGCAAACTTAATTAATAACAGGCTATACTTGGAAACTTAGGTCAAGCCAAACTAACTCAAATTATCTTTGGATTTTAGCATAATACCAGCCAATGGGTGAAGAAGAAAGACTCCAACATTGGAAGATTGCTTGAATTTATGCAAGTTGCTTACTTTGAGGGTGACATTGTTATTTTACTGACAGACTAGAGCAGATTAGTGAAGTGAAGGCAAAGGAAATTAATAAATAAAAAAAAGAAGGAAAGAAAATGCTCCTGGGGGACTTCACAGTGTCCGAAGGGCACGGGCACCCACTAGTATATGTAAACATCATTGTTGGAGATTCTCTTGATGTTCAATGTCCTTGGATTCATAAATCCAAAATTCATGGACAAGAAAATTCCATGAATAGTTTTAGGAAGTAGACAGAAGATACCTCCATCTTAAGGAGTAGGTGTAATATTCCTTCTCTTTTCAAGAGAGATATTCATGTATACAAGGTGCCCTCCAAATATACTAGGAAATTCCTTTGTGTGCTTGTAGGGTAAAGCCTGAGGCATTGGGTTTTACCAAAATAACGGCCTATGTGAGTAGAGCCTCACACCAGCCCCAATCTGATAAAACCTGTTGTTGTCAGATTTACTGAGCATAAAGACTTGCTCAAATTTTTTATTTAGATTTTTTCTCTTGTGATACTCACCTGTATCATGAATTTTCTTTAAAAGTGAGGGCAACCATTTCAAACAATGTAATGGCCATGTCTTCCAGGAATTATGTGTAGGGCTGGCTGCATTACTGGAAAAGGGCCCATGAAGGCAGAGCCAACATGGGTTTGATTCTGGTAAGGCGCACAGCCAAGTGCATCACACAACATAAAAATCAACAATTCATTTGATTATTTTTTTCCAGAACCAGGATCACAAGAAAAACCAAAAAATGACAAGAGGTATTTTGGAAAATGAAATGCCTCACAGGCTCTTATGCTCAGTAAGCATTCTTCCAAAAACACTATGATTCTTCTGAGAGGTTTTAATGTTTTCTGAAATGCTCACCCTTCATGGAGAAAAGGTTACACACAGTAAAGCACCCCAAAGAACACTAAAAATTTCAAGCAGGTCTTTACATTTTGTAAGACTGCCTCCTCCAAAACTTGTTTTGCTGGAGGCACCTTACAGCATGTTAGGTGCTTTCTCTCTCTTTGAGATAGGACTAAAACTTCTAGCCAACTACATTACGTTTTTTAAAAATCCTTCAATATCATAAATATTCTTCTTTTCATTGCAAGAAAATGTCATCTTTCCTCTGGCAGTACAGCTTCACTCATGAGACATGCAAGACAAATCATCTATGTCGTTTCATCCATTTCAATCATTAAGGAAGATAGTTTGTTTTGTTTTATCATGTTGAGACCTCCCAAACCATGCCCCACTCTTGGTATTGTTATTGAGATCTCCCAGACCATGGTTCCTGTGTTGCACTCTTGGTATTGTTGAAAAGCCTTGGATGAGTAAGGATGCATCAAGCAAGCTGGTTTCACAATATTTAATTGTTATTGAGATCTCCCATACCATGGGGTCCTGTGTTGCACTCTTGGTATTGTTGAACAGCCTTGGATGAGTAAGGATGTATCAAGCTGCTTTCACAATGTTTAAAGCTATGGTGTGGGAGTTAGATCAAGTTTTGAATAATTTTTTTGTTGAAAACTCAATATAATCAAAATTGAAAATTATAATGAACATATGATGAACTTTTGAAACTATCAATGAGTATGCTTGCATAGATGTGATGTCATAATTTTAAATCTAAGGTGTGAGAGATATTAAATTTCAAGTAATTTTTGTACTTGAAAATTCAGTGAAATCAAAAGCTTAAATTTTTTATTGCAAATTAGATTTCATACTTTCAAACGTTTCTCCCTCTCAAAATTCATTCAATATAGTGATGTGTTCAGCAACACTCTTTGCCAAAGTAGTTTGATATATAGGTATCATAGTTTGACATTAGTGTAAGATGTGGAAGCTACCATACCTAAGACTAAGAATTGGCGATTCTTGTTGAATTATGTATATATTTCAGAAAAGCAGGTTTGGCAGTTCCAATTTTAATGTTCTAAAATTTCAGCAATTAAAGATTGAAAGTGCATTTAAAATATTATATTTGTAATTGTATCTTGATAGTTGGGGCAATTGACAACTTGCTTGGGGTTGACAGTTCTGTTGTCATGGACTTCAAAAAAGAAAACAGTAAATACTTTTCTTTTTTTCAATTGTGCCTTTCACTAATTATTTTGTGCCAAAGATCAATGGCAAGTATGGTATGTGATGTCATCCATAGCAATGTGAATTATGTGTGATAGTTTGACTTGAATATAATATATCTACCACACTATATTTTACATTGTAATAGTTGAAACTTGAAGCCAAAATATCTCACCTCACACATGTCATGAGGCAATGCTGGCCAGGGTGAACTAGCACCCACAGTGTAGGTGCCAGTTCACCCAAGGTGGCTATTTCCTATTCCCCAGGAAAAACCGTATTCTGTTGTAGAATTTGGGACCTCCTTTTGTAATCACCCTGAAATGATGAAACCCTGCCAAACTTTATAAAAAGAAAGTGCCCAAGAAAGGGAGAGAAAAAGAAACAAGGGCCAAGGACCAAAGTCTCCGTGCTAACAAACAACCCAGAGGAGGCAGGCCACCAGGAGGAAAGGGAACCACAAAGAACAGAACCCTCCTACCCTCCTCAAAGGAAAATATGAGTATAGGAGGATAATAATCATCGGTATTCAAGTACCCAAGGCTACGGGCTTAACTGTAATAAGGGCCTGTACAAGGTGGATACAAGTGCAAAGGCCAAGGCTGTGGGCTTTACTGGAATAAGGGCATGTGTGAGGTGGATACAAGGCTGGGCCTTGATGCAATAAAGCCTACTGTTGAAGGCTTTAGTAAGCCTAAAGACCTGCCTTAATCTTTTTTCTGTTTTCTCTTGTCATATTCAGCTCCTGTCCTGTGAAAACAGAAAAATAAAAAAACAGAATGCTTGTTGGACATATGTCAAAAAGAGAAATGCCCCTGGAACTTGCATTCAATTTTTGAAATGCCCCACAAACAACTAAGGAGGTAAGGTACCTTCCAACTACACTGAAGAAATTGGAGCCGGCCTTTACGTATTTTAGTGCAATTATATGTATTGTATTTGGGAGTAATAGTATGAATGGTTGGGTTTTGTTCTATGAACCAATATTTTATGTTGCACGGCCCTTTTTGACGTGACACTTTGGCTTTTATATGTGACATTTGCCAGTACCAGAAGCTGTAGAAGATTTTGGTGGTAGATTCTGCCACTTTTCAGGCATCTTAGATATCAGAACTCTGCATTCTTAAATGAAGGACCTTTGAGGGACATGCCTTTTCTTTTTCAAAGATTCAAAGAGCTGTTTTAACCAGAATTTGTCCTAAAAATGGATTTATATGAGGCATGAAGTCCTCCTAGAGTGGCCTCCCATTTTGAGAATATCATTTTATTTCGAGAAAAGCACAAGGTCAAAGTTACCATGAACCTGGACATACTTAGATCCCAAGGTCATAGGAGGGGGGGGCATCCTTAAGAGTGGGAATGATGTTATACCTATCTGAAGGGGAGGAATGGGAGGAATCTTATTCCTCCATGCTCTATCAAATCAAGATGAGACAATGTGGTATAATTTGCCAAAACTTACTTGTTATGAACACAATGGGCCCTCATGCCATTGGCCCAAATACACCAAACCTCATGTACAGGTCATCCATCCCAATGAAATGAGGTTAATTGTGAAAAAGTCAACTAAAAATATTTCAATTAATTTTCAAAGAAAAATTCACCTTAAATTCAATAACTTTTGCTCTATTGGTCCAAAATTTGTGAAATGGCCAGCTACAAATCTCCTCGAAGCATAGAGGGGGACACATAGTTTGGGAGGGTTAAGGTTAAACGAAAACAAAACAGATATGTATCTTAGTATGTAGATATCAACCTAGTAACTGTACTTAATTCACAAACTTGATAGATAATTCTAAGGTACAAACTTGTGTCGGAGTATTATTTTGCACATGGTACCCAGAAGGTATATTACAGGAAAAATGAACAAAAATAAGTACCCCCAGTTTATAATGGGAGAATTAGCCCAGGTCAAAAATGGTGACGAACAGTTTTGGAAATTGTGCCACATTTTGAAAAACAGAATGCCTATTGCAACAGGCAATCTGTTTTACAAATTGCCCCATGAACAGCAGAAGAAAAAATTTAAAATATGCTCTATAAGATGCTCTCTGATTACAATAGAAAAATCAGCGCAGGTCTTTACAATATCGAACACTCCAACAACAACAATTAAGAATTAAAACACAAATTCATGAACTTTACAGGTACTGATGTTGAAAACTCAAAAAAACCCAAAAAAAAGACACGTGGGAGGTCTTGAAAGACGCTAAGTTCGGGTCCCAACGCTTGTGCTCCTGTTCCCACACTCAGGGAACAGGCCGGCCGCCCGCATCTCGTTGTGTGTTTATGTGCTGCAGTGTGAGATTCTTCCGTTGTAGGTTGTGGACATGTCGAGATCGGTGGTAGCTGCCGCGCGCCTCCTGGGGAGGTCGCGTCGCTCTGCACTTGCGTCGTCTTTGACATCCTTCCATTGTGGAGCTGGAGTAGCAGCAGATGGATCGGGCCCCTGTGGCTCATGTTCTCAAAGTAAAGTGCTGAATGCAGTCGATCAGACACAAGGTAAGTAGACCCATCTCCTTTGTCCTTGCCATGATTTTTCTGGGAAGTTATGATTTTAACGCTTTCCTTCCATTGCTGAGGCTATCTCATTCTTTTTCTAGAAGTCCCAATGGGTTGCATCCTGCAATACAAAAGATATTCCTAAGTTTTGGTCAACCAAGGGATCCTGTGGATGTTTGTGTGATCCGTGAAGCAAGCTTGCTTTTCTACATGGAAGTTTTCGATTCTGGGTTGTTGACTTTAGGCAAATTCATGTGTGCAGGGAAACTAGGACATAGATTGCTATCACCGGCAGATCAAGCTTTCAAGTATGATGCAGTGAGTTTTTTCATTCACCTGGTTCTAGGGCTTGCGTTTCAAATTGTTGCAATGTGCATAAACCCTAAACCTCCCCAGACGTGTAATATGTATGGAAGACTTGTAGCAGAGTTAGTCGCATCTGAGGCAATAATATATCTTTGTGATGTTCCAGCACCTGCTTTTGGCAAGGGGCTTGTATAAAAGAACTCTGTCAACATCTCCTGGCACCTCTCCCTCTGAGATCCTTGGCAAGCCGACATTGATAGAGGCTAAGAAGCAAGTGCAAACAGAGGATGTTGAGAAGATATCACTAGGAAAGGTGAAGGAATCAGAGTCTAGGGCTGATGCAAGGATTCTGCGCACACTAGCAGCATACTTGTGGCCCAAGGACAATTCTGAATTCCGCAGGCGAGTGGGTCTCGCCCTCTGCCTCTTGGTTTTATCTAAGGTACGGACAAGTCTTTATGATCTGGGCTTCCTCCTGTGTGAAAGAATGCACAGCAAACAAAAGCAGATGTTGACAATCTTTAGCTCTTCCATACAGGTCCTCAATGTTCAAGTACCTTTCATGTTCAAGTATGCTATCGACAGTCTGTCTGTTGCTGTGGGAGCAGCAGGTGCCACAGCAACAGCAGCAGCAACTGCTCATCCATTGCTTATTCCCCTCCTTGCTACTCCAACAGCAGTACTCCTTGGCTATGGCATTGCTCGAACTGGGGCGTCAGCCTGCAATGGTCAGTGGTAATCCCTAGTTGGTGACTGCAAAACTATTTTGAAGGATTTTTAGGGTAGTGTCTTTCAGTATATCTTTCATGCCTAAAGACCCTCCTGTATCTCTTGGCTTTTTATTGAATCTGTGAGACCCTCATACCCCACCCCCTTCTGTTCGTTCACTCAAAATGGCAGGTGAGTATGGTAGTAGCGTGCATTTTAGTTGTTATCAACGTCTTGATTGATGGAATGTACTGGAAACAGAGTTGCGGAATGCTGTGTTTGCAAAGGTAGCACAAGGCACCATTCGCACTGTAGCTCGGCAGGTGAGACAACCAACTATATTTGTCATGATAATAGACAGTCGTCAGTTAACCATTGTTCCCTTCTTTGCCTCTTCCTCTGTCTCTTCTTTGTCATTGTGCTGGCTAGTTTTATTGTGGGCTGCATACAGTTTGCATCAGCATGGATATATTTTGTAGTTTTGACAGCCTTTTGTGTTCCTTCTTATTGAAAGATCAAAGCTTGCAGTCTTTGTCCCAACTGGACTAAGTGTTTGTTTACAGGTTTTTATGCATCTGCATGCCCTTGATCTGTCCTATCACTTAAGGTAATCTCTTGTCTCTGCTCTGAAAGTTCATTTTAAATAGGTTTGCAGCTGTAATATATGTCTCTGGATATACAATACCGAATCCTTCTCTCAGATGTTGTGCTGCTGTATTTCAAATGTTTTTCATGATGTTTAAGTCACTGATCCATTTGTTGGCTCCTTTGCATTTCTGTAGCCGACAAACAGGTGCACTCAATCGAACTATTGAACGAGGCACACGAGCCATCAACTTCATCCTCAGTTCTATGGTCTTCAACGTAGTGCCAACACTTTTGGAGGTATGGATCCTCAAGGTGTCAAGGTCCACATGGCTTTTCTTGTTTAACTTAACTACAGGATAGATAGCTACTAAATTGGTTCATGGTGGATGTGTTCCTTGAGGAAGCCCCCAGATCTTTCGCATAATTTGGTGTGCTTTCAGCATACAGCAGATGATGCTCTTTAACTGTTCGGTGCCATTTCTCTCTCCTCCTCATTCTTGATGTTCTTTTCCTTTTTGGTCCTTCTCTTTGTGTTCTGGTCTCTTCTTAGTTTCTATTCTTTTGTAATACCCATTTCTTTTATGTTTTGGTCAGCTAGCCAGCATGATGACCAAGTTCTCCCCATGCTGCTGGTTTTGTGATAGAAAGTTCATTGGTTACTGTTCTTACATTGGCCTTCACAAATCCAGGGGCTGATAAAGTCGGTGGGGTTGTTATGGTCATCAGTCACTAATACATGTGCTGCTGTTTCTTGTGTTGAAGAGCAAGATATTGTTATTGTTAACAATCCAATAACTTATCCTAATGTAACAATGATGAACTCCTTAGATCCATTAAGTTGGATCCTATTGTACTTGTGTCACATTTTATAGGCAAAAATATGTGAAGAATAACTATTGAATAGTATTTCAATATCATCAAAATGGTCATGATTCAAAAATAGAGGAGTGTTTGCCATCTCTGGAAGACATAAGGACAGCAATTGCAAGAAAAAGAGAAATAACCTAACATTTCCTTTTACCCCTCACATCAGATATCAAAGTAATGAGCATGTTTCGTGTTTTTCTAGCTACGTCATTCCACTTTGCAGGTGTATCATTCTAGTGTTATCAAGCAGAGCCTGGAGGATCAGAAGAGAGAATTTGCTCATGTCTATAGAAGAAGCAGCAAAGACAAAAAAAAAACCATGATATCAATTAGTTGGTGTAATCTTTTTTTAAAGAATTTCTGGATGCAAAAATTGTTCATTTATGCCAAGAACTAAGTAAGTTTTGTGCAATAGGCTCTGTGTAAGTTGAAAGGCATCATGGCTAGTTAAGCATTTACAGAATAAACCAGATCTTGATATGAGCTGGAATCACAAGACAGAGAAATTAATAAAATTAAAAGCAGTTTTGTAGGTTGTGGTATAGTTAGCCCCATTACATTTGGTGAAGATTAGGACAAGAGTGTTGTATCAGCAATTGGAATAGTAGGAACTGAAACAAACATGTTCGAGTGCAAAATGGTATTATGCTTTACTTGAATTCCAATTTTATGTCAATGTGTTTAGATTGGAATAGTTTATGAGAGTTGTAGAAAACAGTAAGCTTCTTGAATCAGGTAGTGTTGCACATCTCATGAAGGAAACACAGACTGGAGATAACGAAACCCAGACTGACTCATTCTGTGTAAAGTAATGAGAAAACGCAATCTCAGTTGGGAGTCTGGGGATATGTGAAAGCCTTGTCTTAACATCATTGAGAGTGATATAACGACAGCTATTGATATGATACCAGTCAGGTCACTGAACTTTTGTGCGACCTTTGTATTGTTCTAATTACTTCTCACTTATTTTTGTGTTTGCTAGTGTTGGGCTCTCCTCCTTGTTTTCTGTTAAACTGTTAGTTGTGAAATCTCTCCAACCCTATTATCAGGTCATCTCTCAATTCTATTCAGGTGAACTTAAATTGTAAGTATGAAGAAGTTCTCGGTACTTGTGAAGACAAATATGCACATATGGTTTCAGAATACAACCACTAGCTAGAGGGCAGGCTCATGGTAGCATTTCATTCCCTTGGCACATCTAGTTGTTGCCCATGTCAGTCAAACCAGACTATAATGGCACTAAGTGGTTGAACTCTTAAATAGTGGAGTCTGACTTGTAGAGGCAAAACTAGGCATTGAAATTGCTCTGATCATAGCCTTTTGAAGATGTCCACTTCTGGAAATCGGTTTTCCAGTATGGAAAAAATTATTAAGTCTCAGAACCCACTACATTCTTGTTATTGTTGTATTCTTCCTTTGCACTTGTTACTGCCCACAATTGTAATGATTGCTGTTGGGCCAGATTTCAATGGTGGCAGCTATACTAGCCTACAAATTTGGAGCACCATTTGCATGGATCACATCTATCACTGTAGTTGCCTATACTGCCTTCACACTTAGTGTAACTCAGGTAATCCTAAAGTGGCCTCCATTTTCATCAATGTTCTGGTGCTCTGTACCATGTTGATGCTATTCTGGTCTCTGTTAATACTAAACACAATGCTCCTCTTATTTCAAAGTATTATGTTTCTGAAATCTGCTGCAACCACCCTTTGTTCTGCTGTCCAAGGAGAGTGCAATTTTCATCACCAATGCATTGTACTTTAAACTGTTGTGCTTAATCATTGCTATTAGATTTCTGTCTCCCTTTTCTATGAGGTTCTGAGGAAAGAGCAGGCCCAGATTGGGCATATAACAAGTGTCCAAACTGAAAATTGGCTGCTTCATGGCACATGCATGGCATATAGTGGCGAACAAAGTTCCGGCAGGACATGAACAAAGCAGATAACGTAGCAGGCTCCCGGGCAACTGACTCTCTCATCAACTATGAGGTGAGTTGCAACTTGCCTTCATCTTCTCTTTTTCACTCATCTCTGGAGGCTTGGGAACAGGTTGTATGGCAAAGCACATGTGTATGGTAGTAGAGGACCTAATCCCTTATATCTATAACACCTTATTTCTGGTGTGGGATTGCAGACCGTGAAATACTTCAATAATGAGCAGCATGAAGCTAATAGGTTTGATGACGCTCTGAAAAGTGAGTGTCACTTTCCACCTGGTTGGATTGTTTGTTGTAAGGAGTGATTTTCCAGAAGCTCAAAGTATTATTTGTAGTCACATGTTCTGAAGTTGAACTTCTTGCTCAAAGGAGGAGGTTGTGCCCTATGATACCCATGGGGCTCAACAAGCTCAAACAATGGTTAAGGGTTTATGTTTTTTTCTGTTGGGGAATCCCCAATCAAGCATCAACACTAGTTAAAATGTCAGAAAGCATGACTTTGGATTTCAGGAATATGAAGCAGCAGGTCTGTGGTGCCTATGGCATGTAGACTAGAACCTGGATATTTGCCATTATGCTGGTTCACCACTAGTTTCACGACTCCTATCCAATTCCAGTATTCTCGTTGGTATCCAAACTGCATGGTACTCTTGTTGCATTGTTCAGGATCTTGTGGTTCTGACCACAATTATTGTTGTGTCAAGGTGGGTTTAATATTTAGGGTGTTTTTGGGACAGATTATGAAGGTGCAGCCCTAAAGACACAAACAAGCTTATCGGCTCTGAACTTTGGGCAGAATGTTATATTCAGTACAGCTCTCTCAAGTGCGATGATTATGTGTGCCAATGGTATTACAAATGGGACCATGACAATTGGTGACTTGGTATTGTGTTCCTTCTCAAATGTCCTTCTGTTTGTCTCACTTTGCTATTTGTTCAAGGCAACTCATCTCTGAAAGAAGCTTGATGAAAAATTGTTGTTTGCTTCTCCACGTCCAGGTGCTATCCTGGTTCTTTGACTCAAGTCTTCTGTTTGTACACAAGACATAGGTCCCAAAAGTGACAGGATGGAGGGGAATCTTAATGTCAAACTTTGCAGCAATCACATGCTCACAGACATAAGGCTCTAAAGAACATGTGTGCCACTTGTCTGCCATGTGATAGGAAATTTTGTGTGAAATGTATTGCAGGTGATGGTGAATGGTCTCTTGTTTCAATTGTCATTGCCACTCAACTTTTTAGGCACAGTGTATAGGGAGACGAAACAAAGTCTGATTGACATGCACTCCATGTTTTCGTTACTTGAGGTATCATTGTCTGCCATCCTCTCCAAGTTTGTTTGAGGATAAAGTTAACTACTGAGAGATTCTTGAGTTTTGAAAAGAGTAGAACATAAGTGAATTTACAGGCTGTCTGACTGCTCTTTACTTAATACCATCACCACATGTTTGCAGGAGAAGCCAGATATAAAGGATTTACCACATGCAAAGCCACTAGAGCTCAAAGGTGGTAGTATTTCATTTGAGAACGTGCATTTTGGGTCTGTTGCCAACCCTACTGTTGATCTGAACAAGAGTTGTATTTGAGAAACTCTAGTTACCACTTTGTGATATTTTCCAAGAAGCATGTCATGGTGCACACACTTGGTTTTGTAATGAAAATTGTGTGCCATTCAGAACTAGTATATTATAATGAAATGTCTTGTATTGGCAGTGCTAAAGTTTGCAGTGGTTGGTACTGGTCTACTGCAGATATGCTTTGGGGTATGTAGCTTTGCAATGAGGCAGATAAGATGATCTTTGGTGTGAATCAGTGTAGAGATGACTGTTCAGTTAGGGAGCTGAGTTGCATACTGATGCAGAGGTGTGCGGTGGGTTGCTATGGAACAGATATTTATCAGACAGGCCCATCCTGAATGGGGTATCATTTGAGGTACCAGCAGGAAAGAGTGTGGCCATTGTTGGGACCAGTGGAAGTGGTGAGCATGAGAGTCAGATCTGGTGACTCTGGGTCCTGGTGTTTGCTCCGTCTTTGGCCTGACATTTTATCTTCTTTGTGCCAAAGCAACATTATCAAAACCTTCCAAGTAACAATGGACTGAGAGGCTGGGTATATGGTGGGATGGCCAGGGAAATCCACAATTTTGAGGCTCCTCTACCGGTTTTTTGATACTGGATCTGGAGTGGTAAGGTTTCCTTGTATCAGTGAATAGTACATGCACATTCCAATATATTCATTCTGCAGTGATGGCTTTTTGAGTCAGTTTATGAATTGCTGAGGGCATTTTGTGTCCAGATTGTCTACCCTTAAGGGATTCTATGCCTTGCATTTGCTCTGCAGCTGATCCACCCTCAATGTTCTGACTCAATTTCTCTACCAGAATCCATGATCACTTTGCCAGTTGAATCAGTATATTGAAAGAGCTACTTTTATATCTTTAACAGGTCAAAGTTGATGGTCAAGACGTAAGGGATGTGACTCTTGATAGTCTCCGGAAATCCATTGCTGTAGTTCCTCAAGATACAGTGAGTTATTCCAGAACCATTTCCTTCAGAATATATTTTCCCTCTGCATTCTGATCTCTTGTTGTTCTGTAATGTGGTCAGATCCAAGGTCTGATGGTTCATGCTATTCAATGGAACATCTGTGACTCTCCAAGTCTTTCTTACCCCTCAAATTTCTCTTATCATTGCCCAGCATTATGAGTAGACCTTGTTTAATGAGCTTGTGTGAGTTCTCATGGTGTTATGTGGATAATGCAGGTGTTATTCAATGACACTATTTTTTACAATATCCAATATGGGCGTATTTCAGCTTCTAAAGAAGAGGTTAAATCTTTAGTCCTGTACAGAGCATGGTAGTCTGGTTATGCTCGGATACATTCTAGAAAATCCTTGTCTTTAACAGTATATTTAAATTTGGGTGATTGGAATCAAGAGAAAATTTACCTTCATATTGTGGATTAGCAATGGACCACATGTGTGCCCTTGTTGTGTTCCCTGTGACTTAGGGTGAGACAATGACCAAGGCTGGAATGGCTTGAGCAGGTATATGATGCTGCAAAGCAGGCAGCCATCCATGAGGTTATTATGACATTTCCCAATCAATACCAAACCAATGTTGGAGAACGAGGTTTAAAGGTCTGAACCTTGACAGTCTCTTTGGTCCTCATGGCTCTCTGCATTCTCAGGAAAAGGCTTTTGGTCCTTTTTCTCCTTACTGCTGCATTTAGTTTTGTCTTCAGTCTGGAGGAATATGCTGCAGCAGATTATTTCCTCAATGGAACAAGATTTGGGCTTCCCAAATGTGCATTTAGGAGTGATGAAGAGCTTAGATTTCTGAACCTGATGTGTATCAATGGCAGTTAAGTGGAGGTGAAAAGCAGCGTGTGGCATTAGCCCGAGCTTTTCTCAAGGCACCACCTATATTGTAATTGTCTGAACTCTTCAATCACCAACTGTATCTGTTCTTGTGCTAACTCTTGGAACACCAATTGATAGGCAGAGTGGGAACTCTGGAAATCTGAACACTAAGGTTTGCATGTGACTTTTGTCGGTGGAAGGCTATGTGATGAGGCAACAAGTGCATTGGATAGCACTACAGAGGGAGAGATCTTGGCAGCCCTCCGATCATTGGCTCAGAACCGCACTGCTATCTTCATTGCACATCGTCTTACAACTGCAATGCAGTGTGATGAGGTAAACTCTGCCTTTCTAATTCCCAGAACACCAAAGAAGAATGCAACAGTATCACATTGCACATCGTATTTGACTGGGTGGGATGACTTATGTTGCAGATTGTAGTTTTGGAAGGTGGATCTGTTGTGGAGCAAGGCAGTCATGAGGCTCTGCTCAGCTTTGGAGGACGATATACACAACTATGGAATCAGCAAACTGTCTCAGACAGCAATGTGGATGTACTGGAGACCATCGAGGCCACCAATGAATCAGCAAGGACTTGACTTTGACATTCTGAAGTGGAAATTTTGACTTTGCACCAAGACTCCATTTTGGATGCACACAGTTTTGGAAGCTCTCAAGAAATACAGCTGGTGGAAATGAAGCATGCTATGAGTTAAAGCATGCTGCATAGGAATCTTGTTGGCAAGACAGGAGCCTTTGTTACATTACCAGCTGTGTGATGCCTCTTAAAACTGTTGGATACTACCCAAGTGAAATGTAGCTCTCAAATCTCCTCAAGTTTGGAACCGGACTTGGATACAAGCCTTGCCATGCAAGGTATACGCACCATACATGTTGCTACACCCACAAACATGTCGCGACTGCAATTACTTGATCTGCAATCTAAATGGATGATGGTCAGGAAAAACTTCAAGAACCCAACACCATTTCAGTTAAGTACTGAAAGTTTTTAGGGGCTTCATATGCACAGAAGTGAATCCACAATGTAAGAATTGTGTTTAGTTTATCAGATAGTTTTCTCAGGTAATTTGAGCTTTGTTATCAGTTGAATGTTAGATGTCACTTCCCGATTCTTCTGATTGAAGTGATGAGTTCAATTGGAAAAAAAAGTTTGGCATTCTTGTCAGGATGTGCAGTTCATATGAATTGCTTCACAGTTGCTAAGTTAGGTTCAGAGAATCCTTGTGCAGATTGACCTATGACATGTTGAAGAGAAATAGATGGCTGATCTTGATCTGGTTGTGCAGTTTATATGCATTCTCTCTTGGTTTGGTTGTTGCTTGATTAGGGTTAAGAAACTCCTTGCCCCAACTGAGCTTTCATATAGTATCTGCACTGTCCCCATTTGATGTTGCTGCTGTTGCTCAGTTTGACAAGAACCTGCATCAGGGAGCTTGACAAGAACTTTGTATGAAAGACTGAATTCCATCTTCCCTTTTTCTTTTACCAATCCCTGAAGTCTCAATGGCTGATATAGCTATGAGCAATTGTATGTTTCATTTTTAATTTCATTAAGGGAGGTGATGATATGCAGAAGAAAATCCAACTTTGGTGTTTCCCATTTTGTAGATTTTTCCTTCTGGAAACAATAGAAAACCCAAGAGGTTTGCATTTGTAGAGCGTTAAGGTTCAAGTGCAATTTAGAAACAGCTTCAGGCTTTATTTGAGCCGTTGGATCTGGAGAATGCATACGTGTAAGATAATTTCTGCTTTGCATATCTGCTCACAAAGGCCGATGGACTTTAAAGATCAGGAGCCGTCGACTGTAGAGTGTCCCATCGTAACGGACGATCGTAGCCGTAGAATTGGTTTTCCCAATCCGCGCATCTGGGCCGTCTAGGGATCTTAGTGTCCTAGGAAAAGGATATGAACCGTCAGATGTGGAGGTAAGTAAACCCGAGGTGAAGTGAAGACCCTCATCGGTAAAGACGGATGAGTTTCCGCTGACCTGGGCCGTAGATAGAGAAAGAGATGGTGTGATGAGTAAAGTCGGATCATTAGGGCTTGAATTAGGGTTTGGAACTCACGGAGGGACCAGTATTCGTTCTGCGCAAAGCCTGTGCAGATTTTGCAATCTGACCACTGCGATCGAACTTCTTAGAGGGTCTACGGCAAGGCTTTTGTTTCGGCCACGCACTTTTGATAGCAGGGATAGATGGCGCCTCCGAAGACGGCGAAACCGCAGGTTGTTAAGGCGACGAAGGCCGCAAAATCGCTGAAGACTGCTGCGGTGCGGAAGCAGAAATGGAGGAAGGAGCGAACCTCTGTGACGTTCCACAGGCCCAAGACTTTGAAGAGAGCCCGCACGCCCAAGTATCCTCGCCTCAGCGCCCCTCCCAGGAATAAACTGGACCATTATGAGGTGCTCAAGTATCCGCTCACCACGGAGTCGGCCATGAAGAAGATCGAAGACAATAACACTCTGGTGTTTATTGTCGACGTCCGGGCTGATAAGAAGAAGATCAAGGACGCCGTCAAGAAAATGTACGACATTCAGACCAAGAAGGTTAATACCTTGATCAGGTATGTTCTCTCTTGCTTTGGACATTCTTGACCTGTCCTTATTGTCTTGAGATAGAGAGAGTTGACAGGCTCTTGAGCTACATAGGTGATGGATGTGTCGATGCTGATACTGTCCCGTATGAAAGAGCTGCACCATCTAATGCGGGTTGTGGCGTTCTGTCGTCTTGTTGGAGAGTTCATCAAAGGTTTTCTAGGGTTGTTGGACCTACTTGTAATGGATATCCTGTTATGAGCACAATTATCTTTACCAGGGTTCTTTGAAGACAGTTTAGGTTTGCTGGGCCTAGGTGCAATCAATATGCTGATTTTCTTTGCTTCCTGCTCAAGCTTTTCTGGCCTCTCTGTAAATCCTCAGTAAAATTATTACCATGAGAGTGCAGCATGGACTTTATGACTTCCGGTCATATTGCTGTCATTTGGAGTTCTACAGTTATATCCCACATGTCACCCTCTTCCAAGTGCCCATGTTGCACCCACCAGCAGGCATCTTCTTCTCCTTTTTTTTGTTGAAATTGAGACTGAGTCAGCAGCCACCAAAGTTCTTAGGAGGAGACATTCTCAATGTTCTTTTGTGTTGAATCTTTTATTTGGAATGTATTGCAGGCCTGATGGAAAGAAGAAGGCGTATGTCCGATTGACAGCAGACTATGATGCCCTAGATGTTGCTAACAAGATTGGAATCATCTAACCTGGTCAATGCATTTTCAAGTTTTTAAGTTGCTTTGAAGGACCTTTCTTTGTTGAATTTGTGCACAGGAAGCTGAAATTGTGTCAGCTCGGATTGGATAGGGTGGACCAGACAGTGAAATGGAGTTTGCATCCTCCTTACAGACTCAAATCACTGGATATTTGGGTTTTTTGCCTCGATTATTTTAGCATTAATGCAAATTGTCTTGCCTAGTGATCCAACATTCTAGTTCTCTCTGGAGATCTGAAGCTGGTCTTATTGGGATGATGTTTGAAGTACTTACTTTTTAGTCTTTTCTTTGCATTTCTATTGCCTGCCAAGACCTGACTTTGATCTTATGAAGGAGAACCCTAACTAGAATTCAACTGACATTTGTGTGAGCCTTGTGAAGTGATCAGAAAGGAGAATCAGTTTATTTATAGGAGCTTCACACAGTTCAAGATATTATTTTGCAATTCAGGATAGAATGAAGAAATTTCTTTAATGGTCTGTCAATGAGAGGTTAGTCTACTTGGCCAGATTAGGTCATAGCCATGTGATGCATATTGGTGGTTTTCAGATATATGGTTTTTTTAGCTGCCATTCTGAACTTGAAAAATCTACCTTACTGGTGCATTGAACAGATAGAAAGCACAAAAAGCGGATGTGTACTAAGACTTCAGGATGTGAGATTCAAATGAAAGCTTTTATGGAGTACCCTACTTATATTATTTTGCTATGGTATTATCTTACCTTGAACATGTCCTTCAGTTTTCATGCTGCTTGCTGTCTTCTGTAATTAGACTTGCATGTTGCAGGAGCCTCCTCATCAACAGTGCACAGCCATTGGCAGCACACCTTTACAGTCCTCTGAAAGCTGAACTTAGATTCTAAGACTTAAGTTAGATCATTGTGCAAATTTTTTAACCTTGGGAATTTAGCAAATGATGCTTATGGATTTGAGATCCAATGTGCAGATTATCGGTCAGTTGCAAGAAGTTTCCCCCTTTCCCCTTCACTTGATAGGAAGAGTTACCATGACTCATTTAACACCCAAAGTTGCTTGGAATCCTCAAGCCCCACAGAGGAGGCTTGTCAATTAAGAGGCACATAACAAGAACTCATATTTGAAATTTTTGCTTGCTTTTGATGGTTCCAACTGCATTGCCAATTGATTGGGCATGTGCTAAGGAACATCGAGAGCAACATCATTTAGAGTTCGTGAGCACCATTACAATTGTGCACATGGTTGGAGGCTATGTAACAAATGTTACATATAAATGGAGAAAAGTTTGATTCTAGATAAAATGTATGGAATTGTGGATTATTTGTAGCCCTGATTCCGTACACCATGCTCAGTGGAGAAGGAGATACTGTGGGTGCAAATGTTTGGTGAATATCTTTGTGTAAATGTCAAAATCTAACACAAGGTTGAGGGGAAAATACCTCATCAAAAATCATGACTTGAAAGCTCTTGCCCATTGTTAACACAAATTCTCCATGCATCCTGAAGTAATTCACTACATTCTATATTTTGAAGGCTACAGAGGTGAATAGAAGCATGACAAACAAGAATAATCAAATTGCACAAGAGATGTGCTAAGGTAGAAGCATAATCAAGAAGCATAATCAATCATTGAAATAAGCAATGTGATTAAACAAGGTCTTATTTCTCCACATATTTCTTTTTCTTTTTAAAAAATTGTATTGAAATTCAATCCAAGTGGGATCAAAAAAATTTAAGGTTTTTGAAATTAATTATGAAATTTTAAACAACTTTCATAGTGTAGCCCATTACGACTCCATGACTCATGATTCAAGAACCTTAAATTCTCATTCAGAGTCCTTCATATATTAAAATAGATTTCCTAAAAGCATGATCACATGTGCAAAAACTTGAAAGTAAATGTGTTTGTTAAATCAACCCTACCTATGTCAAAAGTGGTATTTCAAGTAGTTTTTTTTTCCCTGACAAAATTTCACTTCACAAATTTATTTTCAGAAAGTGAAAAATGTGTGATTTTTAGGGATTTTTTGACCATTTTTGAAATAAACATAATTAAATTTACCACATCTAGACCTCGGACTTCTTAGGTTGCCACTTGAAGCAACACTTCTGTAAAAATGCTATAGCCCACTTAGGACAATTGCCATTCAATGCTAATTAATGCTGATGAGGATCCTTGCTAGTGGACCTAGTTGAGGAACTAGTTCCTTTGCCCTTTGAGACTTCTGTCAGTTCACATCTTGATTTGCCTAGAAACTACATGGAAAGATGAATATTCCACCCCTGCACTTCTGCATTCAACTAGGAATTTCAGTCTGTAAAGAATTTTTCCATAATGTGTGGCATTGTGTTGACACAATCCAAGGACCTGAAGAAGAAAGCTAACACAATAACTAATGTAGCAGCTAATACAATAACACATTAGTTGTTCACCTGACAGTATTGCCTTGAAGAACTGGACAGCAGGAGAGCCAGATGAGGTAGGAAACATAGGAAACATGGAAAATGAAGTGGGAAGAGGTAGAAAATGTGGAAACAAAACTTGTGGTGAAAACCAAAGAATTATGAATGTGGATAATTTCTCCAGATGTTGTGGTGTCTTTCTTTTTGGAGCTGGGATTAAAGGAGAAGAATGAATTTCCTATCAAATATGGAACAACTTTAGGGTACATTTCATGAATTGAAAGAAGAAAAAACGCTGATCAAAGCAAGTGCCAAGTTCTACACTATTGAGATGTCTTGGGTACTTATCTATTAACAAAGTACCAACACTCATGCTTAGTCAGCATTGCTACATCACCCACAATGTTGTCATAGCAACAGGGCACCAATTTACAGTGTTCAAAAGTTATTGCTAGAACAATGTCAGTCCTCAGCTTGTGTCCTCTACAAAATTACATATCAACTAAAAGATCTGAAATTTTGCATGGGCAACTTGGGGGACAAATTGAATTAATAGACACCCTTTATCATCCCAGATGACTTGAAGATTCCAATAGTGGTTAAGAAATCCAAACACCAAGTGTCAAAAATTCTTAAGTTCAATAATCAAAGTCCTGAGAATCACAGGGCCAAGATCAAGAAATGCCTACCCTGACAACTGGCTCTAGAAAGTGCGCATTGTTCATTAGAGGAGCAACAAGCAAAGGTACTGAACCTTGCTGATCATCAATCAAATGCAAAATGAAGCTTCCTGTTTTCATCTCTTGATTTCACCTTCACTTCAAGCATTTCATTGTCCACATGCACACACAGATGTGCTTTCAAAGTCCTGAGAAATCACAGAGCTTGATCAAGAAATTCCTACCATGACAACCAGGCTCTAAAAACATTGCACATTGTTGATTAGAGGAGCAACAAGGACAGGTGCTGAACCCAGATGATCATCAATCAAATGCAAAATGAAGCTTCATCTTGCCATCTCTTGATGTCACACACATTTTAAGCATTTCAATGTCCATGTGCAGACACAGATCTGAACTGCAGAAAGAGACCTAACAACACCAGCAATTGAACAATTGAAGTTTTTGATCTTCTCCCCCTCAAGATTTGGAGCACTGAGGACACCAAATCAATGGAGCTTCAACTGCTCACAATCTATTCCAGAATTACTTGTTTCCTGCAGCAAGCCCATTTCTTGTACCATACATTCACAGGGAGCAATCATTAACTACAATGTGGATACTCGCAGCACAACACTAAGGATTGTGAAGGGAGTTCCTGGAAGACATCTTTGAAGAAGGGACAAGACTTTACATCAATGGTGGAGAGACGATTGAAAGAGTTTGAGAGAAGAATTGAGACTATGAGCTGCTGGTAGTACCCTTCTTCTTCGCAAAGTAAGCTTCTGCTCTGGCTAGATTCTTACTCACTGCAGCACTCACCCATTTCTTCTTGCCTGGAAGAATGTCGTACTTACATCCCAGACTATCCAGCTTCTCTTTTGCAGCAACTGAAATGGCTGCTGCTGCCTTGATCCTCACCTTCGTCTCCAGTTCTCCATCTCCCAGCACCTTCAATGGCAGTTTTCTTTCTCTGCCCGAGGGATTTATGATCCTTCTCGCTTTCAAAGCCTCCAAAGAAACTTCTTCCCCTTCTTGAAACCCCGCAGCGGATATGTCCGCCAGGTTCACTGAAACGTACTTCGGAAGCCCAGCCCCCATCCCTCCTGCTATGCCCCGCAGCTTCGGAAGGCGACGGTACAGCGGCATCTGACCACCTTCGAACCCTGGGCGAACTCCAGACCCCGACCTCGACTTCTGTCCTCGCATTCCAAACCCGCAGCTCGCCCCTTGCCCGGCCGCAATACCGCGCCCCTTCCTCTTGTTCCTGTGCCTAGAACCAGGCTGCGGCGACAAATTGTTTAGTCGGAACCTGCCGTCATCACTCTTGACGTCCTTCTGTTGCTCCTCCACGACTGCTCCCCCGCGGTTCGCCATGACAATCCCTTGAGCATTGGGTTTTCTTTTACCCACCCCGAGAGTACTGGGCACAGCGGATGCAAACCCATTGTTTACCTTGGTGGAGCGTGAAGAAACTCCTGCCAAGAACACAGAGCGAAGATCAAGCACCTCAGGCTTGACATTGCAGGTAGCTGTCGAGGCTATTGACGCAATGGGTAAGCAGGACGCTGACATTGCCATCATACCCACCACACTCGATCAATCACGAGATTTTTCTCTTTCCTTGCGTGTGATTTTTGACGCAATGCAAAGATCAGCACGCTTACCTTCTCTTCACTGTTGGCTTTTGGTTCGGATTTCGCGAAGGATAACCCCCGCGGATCAGGTCTTTTATTTTTACTCTGTCCTCAAAAGAGAAACAGGGTTGCCAGCAACAAATGCCTTTACACATGCCCATAGTCGCACAGCTTCTGTACCGATCATTCCTCACGATGCCATCAGTGTTTTTGCCTTTTCACATTTGCGTGGTATATGGGTTGGCGATCGTCCACTAGAGGACTAAGTTAGCCAAATTTGGCTACAGATCAGAGAAGAAAATAAAAAAGGTTAAGAATCCTGCTATAGCTATTGTCTAAATATGGCCAATTTTTTTTAAAATCTCATAAATTCATGTTGTG